>Ga0247814_10000392_pt1 | contig 35529 bp, 33 predicted proteins | sample UWRJL179409R1_FD_179947 | JGI IMG/M metagenome (GOLD analysis project Ga0247814, IMG submission 179947) | Plant litter microbial communities from Arlington Agricultural Research Station in Wisconsin, United States - UWRJ-L179-409R-1 | ecosystem: Environmental > Terrestrial > Plant litter >... | reverse complement strand
ATATCTACCGGAACGTTAGATGCATTGGCTAATTGGCTCAAAACCTTTTGCCCTAACATATTGCTCACCGTAATTAGAGAAACAGCCTCATTGTTATTAACTGTAACAACATTTGTTGCCGGGTTAGGATAAACACTAAGGTTTTTTAAAGATTGGTTATCCCTGCTTAGGGCATTGGTTGCAGTAATAGCATGAAAAGGGCTTAAACAACCTGTAACAAAAGACTGTGCCACATAGTAAGTAGCATTATGCTCTAAAAAAGTATCTTCGGGTATGGATTCATATTCGCCTTCATCAGTAAGTATAAACCAACTTATTGTGGCTTCATATTCAACAGTAATATCAAGGGTAGATAGTGTTTCGCCCACATAAAAACTCTGTGTGGCTTCCCCACCCGGTTCGGCAGGAGCATCTACAACGTTAACATCTATTATAGTTGCAGCACTTGTACAGCCATTTAATGACTGTGTAACACTGTAACGGCCACCCCTAAGAGCATCGGTTGCTAAAACCGGCTCTGATATAAACCCAATAAAAACCCAGTTAGCGGTAGCCCCATTAACCATGGAAGCATCAATATCGCCCACTATAGAGCCACTGCATAAGGTTTGCTGATCGGAAGCTTCCGGCGCTTCCGGCACAGCAACGGTTACAACAACCTCTTTTGGTACGCTGCCACAATTGCCCAGCATTTGTGTAACTAAATAAGTGCCCGATTGTATTGCTACACCCAAAGGTATAACCTCCTGGTTGTAAGACCAGCTAACAATTCCGCCTTCTACCCCTACGCCCTCAAGGTCACTAATTGTAGAGCCGGGGCAAAGAAACTGCGCTGTAGATCCTTCCGGCTGCGGGGTAATGTTTACTATAATATCGGCTGCTACCCTGGTGCTTTCGCATACATTATCTACCTGAGATACATAATATACACCACTGCTCACCTCAGCTGCAGGCGCAAGTGCCGTACCGCCTGTAGCTGTAGTATACCATCTAAACGTACCACCTGTAACGGTTCCTGCCGCAGTAAGCTGCGATGCCGTTGTAACGCCACAATATGCCTGAGCCTCGGCAGACGGTGGCGGTGGCGTAATACACGGCACAGCCTCCGCACTAACAGCAAAAACATTAAGAACACCCTCTGCTGCAGATGTTTTTGTAAACTGTATGCTGCTTACGGTTTTAGACTGGTTTGCAGTAGCAATATTTATAGTGAACATATACATTCTTGGATTGCCGAAATCATTTTGTACACCATTATCGCCACGGCTTACACGGCCAATGCCGGAAGCTGCTACGGGTAACGTTTCGCTGTAATACCAATCGGGGATAACAGACCCTGTGGCCGATTGGTTTGTACCATCGGTAAAATTTACCACAGTGCTCATAGTAACAGAACCACTGCCCCCTGTAGCCAGTACGTATAGTTTTGTAGCCATAAGCTGATTATCAAATACCACGGTGCCGGTATTGCCGGTTAGCTGAAGGCGCAACGAATTATTGCCTGTTAAAGGCCCTAACTGAAATTGTATGGCACTATTAGCTGCCGATGTAATAAGCCCGTTTGCCGGAAGCGCATTAGAATACGTTGCCGAATTGGCTGTAGTTTGATAATCCCTGCTCATAAAAGCATAGTTAGCATTATCTACCCCTATAGTTGTAGATGACGCTGCACTACCAATACCATTGGCAATAACATCGGCATTAAAGCCGGAAGAAACAGTAAGGACGCGGTTTGTTTGTGCAGATGCTGTCCACCCTGCCAAAAAAATACATCCGAAAAATAATTTGTGTAGTTTTATTTTCATAAGCTAAAAATTGGTTATTTAACATTATACATATATAATTATATGACCCGTTTAAATTTAGTTATAAAAAATTCACACTCTTAATAATTTTGTTAATTATTTTACATAAATAACAATGTTGTTGCATTGTGTTATATTTCTGCAATTGTATTGATCATAAAAAACAAATAGAGCTGCCTTAGTAAAAAGGCAGCTCTATTTGTAAATTGAAAATTAGGTAATTATTGCTTAATAACTTTTACAGTTTTGCTGCCTTTTGCGGTGTTTACCTGTAAAATATAGGTCCCTGCAGACAGTGCAGCAATGTTTACCTGTGTTGCAGAAGCATTAGCCAATTGGTTTATAACTCTTTGCCCTAACAGGTTGCTTACTGTAATGTGTGAAATAACATCGGTATTACTAACCGTAATAACACTGCCGGCCGGGTTAGGGTAAACACTAAGTTTTTTAAACGATGGGTTAGTAGTACCTAAAACCTGGTTTACAGTTATGGGGTGGTAAGCACTTTCGCAATTGCCTGTAGACTGGGTAACGTAATAAGTTGTTCCATCTACAAGCAGTGCACTTCTCTCTATAGGTATGTATAGAAAAGCATCATTCCTTATATACCATTGCACATTGGTACCGTCTGCCACCGATATTTCAAGGGAAGATACAGCATCGCCAGCCTCAAATTGCTGCGGAGAAGCACCACCGGGTTCAGCAGGGGCTTCTGTAAGGTTAACCACCACGTTAGCAGAGCCGCTTGTACAGCCGTTTACTGTTTGCGAAATAGCATACCTCCCACCATCAATAAGTTCGGCAGTTCCTTCTACCGGCTGAAGGATAAAACCAACAAAAAAGTAGTTAATCGTAGCCCCTGCCTCGGTAACGGCCACAAGCTCGTTTACTTTAGCACCTGTACATAAGGTTTGAATTTCGTCTGCCTGGGGCGTTGGGCATTGTGCAAATGCCGAAGTAACCGCAAGGATACACCCTACAGTTAGTGTTTGTAATTTAAATTTCATAGCGTTAATTTTAGTGCAGTAACAGGCACATGCACGTATACCCTACCCTAAATTAGTAAGAATTTATGCCTTATAAAGTAAAATAACAACTTAGCGTTACGATGTGATATTACAAGTAAATATATACTTATTATAAACAAATATACCTCCTGTAACGGGAGGCATATAGTATTTTAACGTGTTGCTCAGCAACAACTATTCAAATTCCTAACTTTGGCACTTCGATACTTTGCTTCTTTGCAACTATACAAAAAGCGCTTTAAGTTCTGTAGCATCGTGCGGATTCATTTTACCGGCCAGTACCAGGCTAAGCTGCTTGCGGCGCAGGGCGGCGGCATAGCGGTCTTTTTCAAGGTCGGTTTGTGGTTCTATAGCGTGTACCTCGGTAGGGTTTCCTGTTTCATCTACAGCAACAAAAGTATATATGGCTTCGTTAGCCTTGGTACGCTCACCCGATATACGGTCTTCTATCCATACGTCTATATAGGTTTCCATACTCGATTTAAAGCTGCGCGATACTTTTGCCTCTATAGTAACTACACTACCCAACGGTATGGCCCTGTTAAACGCCACGTGGTTTACCGATGCTGTTACTACTATATGGCCACTGTGGCGGCGTGCGGCTATGCTGGCAGCCCTGTCCATACGGGCAAGGAGCTCGCCCCCAAAAAGATTGTTAAGCGGGTTGGTTTCGCCCGGCAATACAATATCGGTCATAATGCATATCGAGTCGGCTGGATGTTTTACGGCCATAGGTTTTTTGGCAAAGATAATCTTCTTTTGCCCTGAAACAAAGAAAGAAAAATTAGACTTCATCTTGTTTCATCTAACGCAAAGATGCGCAAAGGAGGCACAAAGATTCACAAAGTTAAGATCAGGCTTTTTGTTACACTACTTGGCATAAGTTCACAAAGCTGTATGAAAATTTTAAACAATCCTCTTTTGGCTCACACGCCGAGGTTGAAATCTTTTTAAATTTCTATGCGAATCTCTGCGCCTCCTTTGCGCCTCTATATATCTAAAACAAAAAAAATCCCCCTTAAAAGGAGGACTCTGTATTATAATTCCTGAACCAGCATCCAGGCTTCTTTATCGCCATTTTTGTGTATTTCCCTCATGCTTTTCTTAGCTTCTGCATGGCGGGCAAAGCTGCCGTATAAAACCGGGTACAATCCGTACTTATTAGCTTTTAGCTTGCGTGCTTTATAGCCCTTAGCTACAAGTTCGCTTACCGCTTTTTGCGCGTTGGCTTCGCTTTGGTAAGCGCCGGCAACAACATGGTAAGACAATTTTTCGGTAACAGCCTCTTTAAGCGGAAGCGTAACGGCAGGTAGCGGATTATCTATAAAAAAGGTTGCCGACTGTATTTGCTGCTCTACCTTTTGCTGTACTTTTTGTTCTACGGCAAGGGTTTGCTGTGCTACTCTGTTATCGTTATATACTTTAAAAGCAGTGCCACCAAGTAGTACGGCAAACACGGCTGCATATTTAAGGTACGAATAGTTACGTTTTCTTTCCGGGGTAAATAGTATGGGCGCTCTTTCTTCAAGGGCTTCAACCTCAGCTTTAAAAACTTCACGTTTTACCGCAGGAGATACTATAGAGGTAAGCCCGAACGATTGTGTAAGGTAGTTAACCGGCACATTGGGGGTAAACACTATGCTTCCCTCTGTATTAAGGCCCAGTTCGCCCAGGTTTTTAAGCGCAATAACGTCCATGTTATATAAAGACTGTTTCCAGCCATCTACGGCAACAGCAATAGCAGCCACAGCATCGGTGTACGAAATTTTTTCCTGCAAAGCGATATGATTGGCTAAAAGCCCGTCATTATTTTTTACATTCGCATTAAAAGAAACCAGTTTTTTGGGAGGATAGAAGGTGTGGGTACCTGCATCGAGGTACGAAGGTTTAATTTCGGTTAAAAATGCGCCAAAACCGGGAACGGTAACGCACTGGTAACGGTATAGTAAGGCAGATATGTGTTTCTCTATCATCATAGCAACAAATTTAACTATTAAGGAGCGATTGCAAAATTTTATCCACAAATTTTATTAACAATACTAAAGTATTAATTAACCGCCATTTACATTTTTTGATGACCGATACAGATTTATTTAATACCCTGGCACTGATGCGTGTAGAGGGTGTAGGCGATATTGTGGCTAAAAAGCTCATTAACCATTTAGGCAGCGCGCAGGCGGTGTTTAACGCTAAAAGATCGCAGCTGCTGGCTATAGAAGGCGTGGGCGAAGTGCTTTATAACAACCTTAAAAATACCGCCGTTTTTAAGCTTGCCGAAAGCGAGGTAAAATTTGTGCGCGAACAAAATATAAAGCCACTTTACTTTTTAGATGACAACTACCCCGAGCGTTTAAAGCATTGTATAGACGGGCCGGTGCTACTGTTCAGTTCGGGGAAGATAGATATGGCCGGGCGCAAGACCATTAGTATTGTGGGCACCCGCCAGATGACAAATTACGGGGCAGATTTTTGCCGGAAACTGCTTGAAGACCTTGTCCCCCTCAACCCGGTTATCGTGAGCGGTTTTGCCTACGGGGTAGATATCTACGCACACCAGGTGGCTATGGACCTTAACCTGCAAACTATTGGTGTAGTGGCACACGGGCTTAACCAGGTATACCCTAAGGTGCATAAAAAATATGTGGCGAAGATGGAGGAAAATGGTGGTTTTATGACCGAATTTTGGAGTACGTCTAACCCCGACAGGGAGAATTTTGTAAAGCGAAACCGCATTGTGGCCGGCATTAGCGAAGCGACTATTATTGTGGAAAGCGCCGAAAAAGGAGGATCGTTAATTACAGCTAATGTTGCCAACGATTATAACCGCGACGTGTTTGCCGTGCCCGGCCGCATTACCGATAAGTACAGCATGGGCTGCAACAACCTGATTAAAAGCCAGCGCGCCAACCTTCTTACCGATGCCGCCGACCTGATATACATGCTGAACTGGGAACTGGAAGAAAAGAAACACAAGCCGGTACAAAAGCAACTGTTCATAATCCTCGACACTGAAGAACAAAAAGTATACGACTACCTGCAAAAGAACGGCAAAGAGCTTATGGATATTATTGCTCTGCGATGCGAAATGCCTATTTTCAGGCTATCGTCATTACTGCTTACTATGGAACTTAAAGGCGTGATACGGCCGTTGCCGGGTAAATTGTTTGAGGCGATATGATGATGTGTAGGGCGGTCATGTACCGCCTTACTTTATTTATGCTAAAAAGTTTTGAACCCATTAGTAACAGCGCATTTAATCATTGAAGACCACTCAGCTGATGGTAATTGAGCATTAGCTAATTTTGCTTTAGCGCCATCTAAAACAAATTGTTCATCAACATCTAAAACAGCTTTTGCAGAAAATATCTGAACAACATTATACAAATATTTCATATCTTCATAATGCTCGTCTCTATCTTTTACTAAAGTTTCAATTCTTGCTTTTTGCTTGGCTGAATAATCTTTGCCTGTTTCTACTCTTCCAAATCCAAGATATTCAATTGTTTTAGCGCCTCTTTCTGTTTTTCCAAAAGGTATAGATTCACGATAGCCTATTTCGTACTCAGGTTCATCTATTGACGGATGAATAAATACAGCGACTTCGTTTAGTATTGAAAATGCTTTTACCTGTCCTCTTGTAAGTTCATCAGTAATAGGAAAAAAATCATTCTTAAAAATCTGATTACAAACCTGGCAGGATAAAAACAGATTATCCCAGTTATAAGCAAGCCAAAAGTAACCCGGATATTTACTATTCCCTCCAAAAGTTTCAGAGTAAGCAGCTTTAGGACGGTAATGTTCTACATCTGTATTGCTACGCACATCTTTAGTTTCGCAGTAGCAGCACTTACCATGCTGTAAGCTAATAAGTGCAAGTCTAACATGCTCAGAATTATATATTGAAGACTTTGCTTCAAACTTTTTTACTCCGGAATTATAATCGTTGGTGTGTTTTTGATATTCGAAAAAGTCTAATACCGTTTGTGCCGTACCTTTTCGGATGAGATGTGCAGGTGCCTGCCCTTTTATAATTCTTATCATAGAATTATTTTTTTAAAAGTTCAGCCGCCCTTCTTATTATTTCCTGTGCTTCAATATCTTTTTTATTTGAAGCCTGCGGAATATCATTCACTTTCAAATTGATAAAGTCCAACCTTTGCCTATCATCATCTGATAATTCCATTTTAGATAATATCTCATTCTTTTCGTTTATAAACTTTTGGAATTTTTCAGAACGGTCTCCCCCTACCTCAAACAAATCCGAAACCAGTATCTGGTCTATCCTCCACCCTTTTACTTCATCTGGGTCATTATCAATAATAACCCTGTCACCATCTTTGCGGCATACAACTATATTAGCTCCTTTATCCTGGGCAGCCTGTACAATTAATGGGCTGTGGGACGTAGCAATAAACTGTGCTTTAGGAAAATGGTGCGATAGTTTATCCAATACCGTACGTTGCCATTTAGGGTGCAGGTGCAGGTCTATTTCATCTATTAAGATAATAACCGGCTCGGCTAAAGGGTTTTCACTATCAGGATATTGATCAATCATTTTAGCAGCAATATCTACAATTAAAGCTGTTGTGGTCTGGTAACCGTGGCTTAAATCTCGTAAGTTTATCCAGCCATAAGGGGTTTTAACTTCTAATAATAGTTTTGAGTTGCTTTCATTTATTGGTTTAACCCTAATTTCTTCAACATCAGGTAAAATGTCAACTAATATACTCTTAACTAAATCAAATTGATTTTGAAATTTCGCTTTAGATGATTCTTCTGCTTTAAGGGCAATCATATCTTTTTGAAGAAACCATTCTTCAGCGTTTATCAATTCTATTGAGTCATTAAATAAAGTAGTGGTATTTTCTTTTTTTTTTGAAATGTTACTACTTTTACTCATTCTTCTCGATGCTCCGTAGGAAAGGAGATAGTAGTCATATGGAGGCGAAGAAGTATTTACTGTGGAGTCGTAACTTTCAATTTCAATTTTCTGCATCTCTAAAGATTTAGAGATAATTAAAAATTTAACAAATACATAATGGTCTATATACCCTACATAATCGCTATAAACAGGCCAAGTGTGAATTACATCACCAAATTCTTCAGATCTCGGCTGCATTCTATCCAAAACTCTCAATAATGTAGTCTTACCAGTTCCATTATCCCCTAAAATAATTGTCCACGGAGAGTAATTTCCATCACCATTTGACAAATCTAACTTCTGTTTATCTTTAAAGCAATTAATGCCTTGCAATTCTAAGGAATAAAAATAAGAGAAATCTTTATTTGTTTCTTTTTCAGACATTTTAGTTTGATATTACGTCGTTGCTAACAAAAATACAAAGAATTTGGTTTGTTTGGTAATTAATAGATCGCTTCGTTCTTAATACACACCCCTAACCCCTCTCAAGAGGGGAACCAGCTTCACTCATACTGAAAATAATCCGTGTAAATCCCCGCTATGATTACCAAATCCACGCATCAACAAATAAACCTCTTAAAGTATCATCGTCAGCTGTACGCGTTTCCTTGCTTCGTCTACCTCGACTACTTTTACCTGTACATGCTGGTGCAGTTTCACCACCTCGTTTACGTCGCTTACAAAGCCTTCTTTAAGCTGGGAGATGTGTACCAGGCCGCTTTCTTTAATGCCTATATCTACAAAGCAGCCAAAATTGGTAATATTGTTTACAATGCCCGGCAGTATCATACCGGAACGCAGGTCGGATATAGATTTTACATTGGGGTCAAATTCAAAAACTTTGGCGGCTTTGCGCGGGTCGAGGCCCGGTTTAACCAGTTCTTTTAGTATATCATTCAGGCCAAGCTGGCCTATTTCGGGCGTTACATAACCGGCAACATTAACTTTGGCAATCGCCTCTTTATTCGAGATAAGGTCAGATGTTTTAAGCTTCAGGTCTTTGGCCATTTTCTCAACAATCGGGTAGGCTTCCGGGTGTACAGCGCTGTTATCCAGCGGGTTTTTTGCATTCGGTATCCTGATGAACGCCGCTGCCTGCTGGTAGGCCTTCTCCCCCAGCCTGGGAACTTTTTTAAGCTGTTTACGGTCTTCGAACGGGCCGTGCTCGCTACGGTAGTTAACTATGTTTTCGGCCAGCTTCTCCCCTATGCCCGATACGTATCCTAACAACGACTTACTCGCCGTATTAATGTTCACCCCCACCGAGTTTACGCAGCGCATAACCACAGTATCCAGCTCGTCTTTAAGATTGCCCTGGTCTACATCGTGCTGGTACTGCCCTACGCCAATGGCTTTGGGGTCTATCTTTACCAGTTCGGCCAACGGATCCGACAGCCTGCGCCCTATAGACACCGCTCCCCTAACCGTTACGTCATACTTAGGGAATTCGTCGCGCGCAATTTTTGATGCCGAATATACCGATGCTCCGGCCTCGCTCACCACAAAAACCTGCGGCGGGTTATCGAACGCTATCTTTTTAATGAAGAATTCGGTTTCGCGGCTTGCCGTGCCGTTGCCTATAGATATAGCATCTATCTTGTACGCATTAACCATAGAACGTATTTTTTTCATGGCAATAGCCGTTTCATTTTGTGGCGCATGCGGAAAAATAGTTTCGTTATACAGCAGGTCGCCTTTTTCGTCCAGGCACACTATTTTACAGCCGCTCCTAAAACCGGGATCTATAGCCAGTATGCGCTTTTCGCCCAACGGCGGGGCAAGCAACAACTGACCCAAATTGCCTGCAAAAACCTGAATGGCCGTAGCATCTGCTTTGGCTTTAGCTTCCTGCAACACCTCGTTAGAGAGGGCAGGGGCAAGCAGCCTTTTATAGCTGTCGTCAATCGCTTTTTTAAGGTGAATGGCGGTTTCCTTTTTGTTCTTTATTACGGTTTGCTCCATAATTTGTATGGCCTCGTCGCTTTCGTCTATGTCGACTTTTAGTTTTATTACGCCCTCATTTTCAGCGCGAAGCATGGCAAGAAGGCGGTGGGAGGGAGCCTTCGTTAAATTCTCTGACCAGTCTAAATACTGCTCAAATTTTTTGACTTTCTCCGGGTCGGCATTCTTAACGGCTTTAGTATTAACGGCCGCTTTGCGGCCAAAAATGCGGCGCAGGCTTTTGCGTATGTACACGTTCTCATTAATCCATTCGGCAATAATGTCGCGGGCACCCTGCAGGGCTTCGTCTTCATTGCCCACTTTGTCATTCAGGTATTTAGTGGCAATAAAATCTACATCATCGGCATTTTGGCCCATAATGATCTTTGCCAACGGTTCCAGCCCTTTTTCACGGGCGGCATCGGCGCGGGTTTTCTTCTTCTTTTTAAACGGAAGGTACAGGTCTTCCAGCTCGGTAAGGTCGAAACTCGCGTTTATCTTAGTGCTTAATTCCGGCGTAAGGGCATTTTGCTCCGTAATGCTTTTTACTATGGCATCCTTACGTTTTATAATGGCATCAAACGCCTGGTTTAGCTTGGCAATCTGCTCTATAACCACCTCGTCCAGGTTGCCGGTCATGTCCTTGCGGTAACGGGCAATAAAGGGTATGGTACAGTCTTCGGCCAGTAGTTGCAGTGTGTTCTCTATGCTTTTTTGCGGGGCATTTACCTGCCCCAATATGTATTGTAAGTTTGTCATGAAGATGGAATATGGGATGCAAATATGCCAATTAAATCGGAGTATTTAAATTATTTTTTGTGAGGGGATTTTTGTAGGTTTGAGATCGTAATTTTAACTTCCTTAAATATATTTTATGAATCAAGCACACTTATCATCTATGAATGAATATGAATTATTTAAACTTCATTCGCAAATAATGGAAGAACTATTAACAAGAAATGTTATTAGGACTGCAAATAATCCAATAGCAGATTATGCTGAATGGCTGGTTGCAGCAAAATTGAATTTAAAACTTTTAAATAGTTCAAATTCAGGTTTTGATGCAATCGATGTTGACAACAAAAGAATTCAAATTAAATGTCGTAAATTGAAAAAGACTAACGGTTCAAGACAATTAGGTGTTATTAGAAATATTGACAATAATCCATTTGATTCTCTCATAGCTATCATTTTTAATGAAAATTATGAAGTAATAGAAGCCTATAAAATTCCTTTAGCTATTATAAAAAATCATTCAAAATACAGTTCACATCAAAATGGACATATTTTACATCTGAAAGGTTCAGTTTTATTAGATTCTCAAGCGGAAAATTTAACTTCTAATTTTATATAATTCAATAAATTTTTAAAGAGCATCGTGGTTTTTGAGGAAGTGGCCAACCAAAAACTTGATTAACATGGAGATAATAAAAAATTACGTATTTTTGAAACAAAGAAACTGTTATGGATTTGCAAACCATAAAAATAGAATTTGTTCAGGAGTTTTTAAAACTTCAAAGTGAGGAGATTATCTCTCTGCTTGAATCAGTGCTTAAAAGACAGACCAATGCTGAGACTGAATTCGAACCAATGAGCATTACTGAACTAAATGCCAGGATAGATAAATCAGAGGAAGATTTTAAAAAAGGCAGGTACAAATCGACTGATGAACTATTGGCTAAATACAAATAATGGCCTATAAAGTACAATGGTCTGATTTTGCAGAGAACGAACTTGACAAAATTTTTGAATATTATCTTGAACGCGCAGGTATAAATGTTGCGAAAAGAATTGTTCAAAAATTATATTAGAACCTAACCGGTTAATTAACGATCCCGAAATAAGTCAACGCGAAGAATTATTATTAGATCGCGAAAGCAAATATTTCTATTTAATTTGTGATAATTATAAACTTATTTATTCTGTAGATAAAAGTTTAAAACTTATTAAAATTGCAGATGTTTTTGATACACGGCAAAATCCGGTAAAATTAAAACGTGCCAGATAAATAAATACTCTTGGTAGAATTATTAAACAATGAACTTCACCCAAATACAACCCCCTGAAAACATTGCCCATTTTGTAAAGAGCATCGTGGTTTTTGAGGAAATGTATGAATGATAAATTCGTCATCAAAATCAGATTGTTTATATTAGCTCTATGAAAATCAAAATAACACTGTTACTCGGACTTTCATTTTTAATGAGTTGCTGTACGCAAACACTCCCTGTAAATAATGACACCATGAAAAAATTTGAAGTGTTTAAAAGCAAAGAAAAGTTTATTGAAGATGAGGCTATGCACTATCCCGGTGCTATCGATGAAAAAATGAAAAAGCAATTAACTGAAAGAGTAAATAGTGCTGCTGATGATTTTATTATTGTTGCATCTTCTGAAGCACCTTCGGAAAAAGGATATCAGGAAGCTATTAAAAAAGGATTAAATAGATTTTCGGATATTTATACGAATATAGACACCGAAGACCGTGAAAGGGTTTGCGCTTATTTTGAAGAGCTTATGGATGTAGTGGGCCTTGAAAGTTCTGATGGTCAGCTAAACAATTTTATGTATAAATAACCCAATATAAACCCGCCCTTCACAGGCGGATTTATAATTTTATATAACTATCCCACAAAACTTACAGGTGCCCAGTAGTAATTTTTAATACTACCGTTGTTAATTTTAATGGCAGCGTAAATCGCATAAACAAAGTTTAAAAAATACAATAGCATAAAGAGGTACACCAGATAATAGGCATCGGCTACATGGCCCAGCAGTAATAACACAAAAGCCATGAGCAACACGTTGGTAACAATGGTCCACAGTATCTGGAAGTTTATAATATTGGCACCCTGCTGGTGTACATTAACCACTTTATCGCGCTTATTAAGCCATAGTATTAACGGCAAAATTATATTGCCAAACGGTATTATTACAAAACATAGTACCGATAGGTGCAGGTACATGAGGTAGCTGTTATCTTCAGTTTTGCCGTAGTCTAAAATATCTTCTATATTAATGCTAAGGGCAGTGCAAATTCCGTTAAGGGTGTTGCCACGGGGTTCGGTTTCGTCTTTTTCTATGCGCTGTAAAGTGCGCAGGTTTATTTTAGACTGCTCTGATAATTCTTCCTGCGTGATGCCTTTTAGTTTCCTGATCTCGCTGATTTTTTTCCCAATTGTAATCATGATATTTGGTTTTAAAGTTGGGACAAAATTACCCCGGCACCTGTGCCTTTTGTAACGGTTTTAGTACGGCATGTTTACGGCATTTGCACCTAAAGCCTGTAAATACTGGTGTTTTTTAGCACTGCTATTCTAAAAGGCAAAGATTATCATTTTATTTATCTGAACCATTACCTGCTACAAAAATTATACATTTACTACATATGTTGTAAAACTCTGTACCATGAAAAAGTATATATCGGCTATTTTACCATGGGTTACTATATTCTGTGCAAATGCCCAGGATGAACCAGTTTATAAAAATGTAATATATAATGTTACCACTGCTTTTAAGTACAAATAAAAATTCCGTCATTTAATTGACGGAATTTAGCTAAAATGAGTCAGTGCTATTGCCGGAATTAATGTAAATTCCGTCACTATACTTTATTTATTAGTTATGAACAAGGCATTTTATCAATCCTTGTTTGGTGGCGGCCACCTTCAAATTCGGTATTTAAAAAGGTATTAACCATTTCTACCGCCTGCTCTATAGAAGTGTAGCGGGCCGGTATGCTAAGTATATTAGCATTGTTATGCTGGCGTGCCAGGGCGGTAATTTCTTTGGTCCAGCACAGCGCAGCGCGAATTTTTTGGTGCTTGTTAGCCGTCATGGCTGCACCGTTACCGCTACCGCAAATAATAATACCAAAATCTACATCCCCGTTCTCTACATCGGTAGCTACAGGGTGTACAAAATCGGCATAATCAACACTGTCAAAAGTATCGGTACCATGGTTTATTACTTCTATACCTTTATCCTGAAGGTATTTTACAACTGCTTTTTTATACTCGGGCCCGGCGTGGTCGTTGCCTATAGAAATTTTCATGATCTATTTATTAGTTAATGTTGTTAGTACAAAGGTATTAAACAATAAGGAGTGTGGCAATACAAGACAATAGTTTATGTTTATGAACACTTTTACCTTTTACTATAATATAGAATTTATACTTTAAAAACCTACATTGTTAGTAACTATGCAAACATGCTGATATCAAAGCATATAAAAAAGGAACAACTTTGTTAATAACTAAACAACGAAAAATAAAAGATTTTTAAGGATTGTAAACTAATTTTTATAATGCAAAACCTGATTCAGAAATGCAAATAAAGTTTCAGGAATTTGTTTGAAAGTTATTAGCACTTTAATACTAATTATTAACACTAATTAACAAGGCAAGTTATGAGCAATGCAATATTAAACTACCTACTTAACCATTGTTAATAACCTTTTACGAAAATTACGAAATCACCTCACTTTTATAACTTTACAATTACTTAACATTGTTGAAACAATTGTATAAGTATGTATAAGTGACAAAATCCGTTTTATTTTAAAAAGTTTTAGGCCTTATTAACAAGCAATAATAAACATCAAAAAAAATTAAATTTTAAAAAATATTTTTTTTATTATTTAGTAAATGTTGATAACCTTTTTGAGTAACATGAATTTTAAAATTATTTTTCATACAATTTTTAGGTGGTTACTTGTATTAAGTTGTGTGAGTATTTGTTTTACCGTTTCAAGATCGTTTGGGTGAACCTTTAATTTAATTCCGCCCAGTGCCTGCGAATATAAAGGTACCACAGCTGTCATGGTTTCGTTCTCAAAGTAAAAAGATAAGCCTGCCTGCAACAGTAAATGCTTTAGTATGGTAATTTCATGCGGATAGCTAAAGGTGGCTGCGGTAACAAAGTGTTTCATAACCAATTTTTTATTCAGAAAATGTATCTAAAATTACGCAGTAAAAAGTTATTATTTCATTAACTAAGGTTATAAATCTAATAGTTATTTGTAAATTTCAGCATTATTAAAAATTATATGAGTAATAGAAACGGAAAACCGTCTAAGAAAAAGGAAAATGATTTTTCCGCTAAAATTTATAAGATACTCGCTAAAGATTCTAATAAGTCGTTTAACTATAAGCAGATAGCTGCAATACTTGAAGTGGATGATACCCAAAGCAGGAACGATATTATTAAAGAGCTTAAGTATCTTGCCGCCAAGGAAAAGATTGAAGAGGTAGAGAGGGGTAAATATACCGTATCTGCAAAGCAGGATTATGTAGAAGGAAAGATAGATATGACGAGCAGGAAAACGGCTTACTTTGTATCGCCCGACCTGGAAGAAGATGTGTTTATACCTACCAATAACCTTGGTAAAGCCCTTGATAAAGATAAAGTTAAGGTTTACATTTATAACCGCCGTAAAGGCAGAAGACCTGAAGGTGAAGTGGTTGAAATAGTAGAACGCTTTAAAACCGAATTTGTAGGTGTTATAGACATACAAAAGAATTTTGCTTTTGTAAGTACTGCCAATGCCAAAATGTATACTGATATTTTTATACCGAAGAACAAACTTGGCGATGCCGAAAATGGTGATGTGGTATTGGTAAAAATGGACGACTGGCCTGCTAAGGCCGATAGCCCATTCGGGTCGGTACTTCGTGTTCTTGGTAAACCGGGAGAGCATAATACCGAGATTCATGCCATATTAGCCGAATACGGCCTTCCATCTGACTTTCCTGTTGATGTAGAAGTATTTGCACAAAAGATAAATACTGAAATTGAAGAGGAAGAGATTGCCCGCCGAAGGGATATGCGTAAAGTACTTACCTTTACTATTGACCCTAAGGATGCCAAAGATTTTGATGATGCTTTATCGTTCCAGAAACTTGAGAATGGTAATTATGAGATAGGGATACACATTGCAGACGTGTCGCATTACCTTCAGGAAGGCACCATACTGGACGCTGAAGCCTATAACAGGGCAACATCGGTATATCTTGTAGACAGGGTAGTACCAATGCTCCCTGAGGTGCTTAGTAACTTTGCGTGTTCGCTTAGGCCAAATGAAGAAAAATACACTTTCTCGGCTATATTTGAGGTTAGTGAAAAGGCAGAAGTGAAGAACCAGTGGTTTGGCCGCACCGTAATTTACAGCGACCAGCGTTTTGCTTATGAAGAAGCCCAGCATATTATTGAGACCGAAGGCAATGTAATTCCGCAGGAAATATCTATTACCGGAAGTGAATATACCGTTAGTGAAGATATTAGGTTTGCTACATTAAAACTTAATGAGCTTTCTAAGATACTGCGCCGCAAGCGTATGGCAAACGGGGCTATTTCTTTTGATAAGGTAGAAGTTAAATTCAACCTTAACGAAGAGGCAGAGCCGGTAGGGGTGTACTTTAAAGTAGCCAAAGATGCCAATCACCTTATTGAAGAATTCATGCTTTTGGCCAACCGTAAGGTTGCCGAATTTATAGGCAAGCAAAGGCCGGAGAAAACCTTTGTTTACCGTATTCATGATGAGCCGGACCAGGATAAGCTTATTAACATGCAAACGGTTATAGCTAAATTTGGTTACAAGATAGACTTAAGATCTAAGAACGATATTTCTAAATCGCTAAATAACTTACTGGCTGATGTTCAGGGTAAAAAGGAGCAAAACCTTGTAGACACTCTTGCCATACGTACCATGAGCAAGGCAAAATACAGTACCGATAACATAGGCCACTACGGCCTTGCTTTCGAGTATTATTCGCACTTTACATCGCCCATACGCCGTTACCCGGATGTAATGGCACACAGGCTGTTGCAACGCTACCTTGATGGTGGTACATCGGCAGATAAAGATAATTACGAAGAGCAGTGTACACATTCATCATCTATGGAATCACTTGCTGCCAATGCAGAGCGCGACAGTATTAAGTATATGCAGGTTAAGTACATGTTAGACCATCAGCATGAGGAATTCCTGGGTGTAATATCGGGCGTTACAGAGTGGGGTATCTATGTAGAGATAGTTTCTAACAAATGCGAGGGCATGTGCCGTATACGTGAAATTAAAGACGATTATTATACCTTCGACGAAAAGCAATATGCATTAGTTGGAGAGGTTACAAAAACCATCTTACAGCTTGGAGACGAGGTTTTTGTAAAGGTTAAAAATGCCGACCTTGTTAAAAAACAACTCGACTTTACCTTCTTACGCAAGAATGATTAATAAATAATTACACCAAAAACCGTAACATTTGTACGGTTTTTGGTGTCTTTACATCATCAAACAATCAAAATTAATCAAACAATGAAAAAAGTATTTCTATTAGCCTTTTTAGGCTTAAGCCAGTTTATATCGGCGCAGGTAACTAAAAACCTCGGCGATTTTACTACCATTAAAGTATTTGATAAAATAAGTGTTACCCTGGTAAAATCTGATGAAAGCAAGATCGTTATTAATGGTTCGAGGGCTGGTGATGTAGAGCTTATTACCAAGAACAGCGAACTTAAAGTGCGCATGAAATTTTCTAAGTTATTACAGGGAGAAAATATCGAAGCTACTGTATACTACAAAAATATAGACCATGTAGAGGCCAGCGAAGGTTCTTTTATAGGATCGGCAGATACGTTTAATGCTACTTCATTTGAGGCATACAGTAAAGAAGGCGCTATTATAAAGCTTACGCTCGATGTAAAAAAACTAAAGTCTAAAGCAACTACGGGCAGTACTTTAGAGCTTACCGGTAAAGCATCAAACCATGATAATACCATACTATCTGGTGGTACTTTAAAAGCAAAAGACCTTGTTACAGCACAAACTACCGTAAGCATTAGTGCCGGTGGCGAAGCTGCTGTAAATGCAACCGATTTTGTAGATGCCAAAACCAGGGCAGGAGGTATTATTAACGTATATGGAGGGCCTAAACAGGTTAACCAGAAAACGCTTGCCGGCGGCAGCATTAATTTAAAAAGTTAACCCACTTTATAAAGATATTAAAAACCTCATAAGTAAATTCTTATGAGGTTTTTTTTATAGAACATAACTGTAACGTTCTAAAAATTTATGAGTCTTTGATTTATATAAATAATCATCTCTTAAATTTAAAACGTATGAAAACACTTTATGCACTTGCAGCCATTACAGTTTTTAACATGGTTTCGGCTCAAAAAACAACCGACCTAAAGGATTTTAAATCGCTGACTATAGGTCAGGATATGAATGTGGAATTGGTAAAATCATCTCAAAATAAACTTGTAGTTAAAAGCAGCGATGAAGATGAAGAAGTAGACATTAGCAATATGGGTGGGCACTTATCTATTAACGGTGATGATGCCACTATTGTATTGTATTATAAAGATGCATTAGAGAATGTAGTGGTAGGAGCCGATTCTGAAATTTTTAGTAATGACGAAATAAAAACCAAAGTGCTTATGCTTACAGCCGGAGCCGATACTAATGTAAAACTTAAAATAGACGTTAAAAAATTGTATATTCAGGCAGATGCTGATTCGCAAATTAACCTTACGGGCAAAGCTAAAGAGCATTTTGCAACATTATCTTCAGATGTTCGAATGGCTGCTTCTGATTTAATTACCGAAAATTCTACTGTAACATTGGCGTCTGATGCACAGGCAAGCGTAAATGCTACAGGAACTGTAAATGCTACGGTATCTTCAGACGGTTCACTTAAAATACACGGCAATCCTAAAAAAGTAAACGAGGTAAAAGGCGGCGATTCTGTAATTGTAGTGGTTAGATAATTCATGTAAAAAGTTAACGATTTTTTAAAATCAAATTTTAAATGGTAACTTGCCGCATTAATTATAGTTAATGTTACAGGATATTTTAAGCGCCATACCGTTAGGTTTCTTTTTGAGCATTATGCCCGGCGCTGTTTTTTTTGTACTTCTGGAAACCAGTGTACTAAAAGGTTTTAAAGCGGCCCTTGCTTTTGATCTGGGCGCAATAACATCAGACATTGTATTTATACTTATAGCTTATTTTAGCAGTTACCAACTTCTTAATAAAATTAAAGATGAGCCTGCCTTATTTATATTCGGCGGGCTCATTATGTTAGTATACGGCCTTATCTCATTTTTAAACGTCAGAAAATCGTCTAAAAAAGAACTTGTGGGCAATGCTGCAAAAGATATACTTAAGAGAGACTATTTTAGCCTGTTTGCAAAGGGTTTCCTGCTTAATTTCATCAACATTGGGGTATTGGCCTTCTGGCTGGGAATTATTATTACCTGGGGCCCTAAATTAGATCTTGACCCTACAAGGATGCTTATCTTTTTTATAGCCGTGGTAACAACCTATTTTGTGGTAGACCTTGGTAAGATAATGCTTGCAAAGCAGCTTCGCAGTAAGCTTACTACTAAAAACATTATTAAAATTAAAAAAATAATTAATCTTATAATTATGGTTTTTGGGTTTGTATTACTATTACAGGGTATATTTCCGGAAGAGGTTAATGCAGCTATAGACAAAGTAGAACATAAAAAATAGGTAATAATACGGCATAAAAAAAGCTATCAATTACTGATAGCTTTTTTTTTGAGGCATCTAGCGGATTCGAACCGCTGTAGCAGGTTTTGCAGACCTGTGCCTAGCCGCTCGGCCAAGATGCCCTATTACCGGATGGCAAATTTACATATATTTTACACTAACGCAAGAAAAAAATGTATAAAGTGCAAAATACTTTATTAGGTTCGGTATTCTTCAATCTCGATAGCTACCGATGCTACATCGCCGCCTATAGGTGGATTTAGCTTAGCCACAGATAGTTTAATACGCGATACTTCGGGCAATTCTGCAAAGGTCCTTATTATAATTCGCTGTGCTACATGCTCTAACAAATTAGAGCGTATAGCCATTTCTTCCATTACAATTTTGTTTAAGTGTACATAATCTACCGTATCGGCAAGGGCATCGGTAAGCATCGATTTTCTCAGATCGGTCTTAATTTCAAGGTCAACCCTGTAATCACTGCCTATTTTACTTTCCTCAACCAGGCAGCCGTGGTACGAAAAAGTACGTATATTCTTTAATTTTATAGTTCCCATGCTTAATATTTAGTAATGTAAAATTAGCAGTTTTTATTGATAACTATAATTAATTACAGCTTCAATACCGTGTTATAGTATTACAACCCTGAATTGTAATATTATTTTGTAGTTTTAACGCTTGTATGTTAACATTGTTTTAACTAAAATGTATGCCAGTCATTTTAACCCATTTTAAATCACATAAATTATTTGTACGCCATGAAAAAAACACTCCTTTTTCTTTCTTTTCTACTAAGCCTTAGTACTTATGCCCAGGTTACTTTTATGAAAGGAAATTTTATTAACAGCCAAAATCTAAAGATAGAATGCCTCATTAAAAACTATGACTGGAATAATTTCCCTGCAGAACTGGAATACAAGCTGAATGAAAATAATGTAGTTGAACGAATTTATGCTGCACAGCTTAATTCATTTTACATTTATGAAACGTCTCATTATTATAAAAAATATGATGTTCCTGCTATACCTGTACAACCTAATGGGTACAGTATTAAATCCGGTGTACAGTTCCTAAAGGTTTTAGTAGAGGGTAAAGTTTCTCTATTATTAAATAACGATAATGTTTATTTTTTAGAAACTGATGATAAGTTTGTAGTGCCCTTAATTCGTTATAAGTATACAAATAGCGACGATAGAGTGGAAGAAAACAATAGCTTTCGTTTAGAATTACTAAATAGGCTTAAATGTGAAAATATTACAGCTGAAGATATTCGCAAAGTAAGTTACAGTGAAAAAAGCCTAACTAAAATTGTTAATAGTTACAATAAATGCAATAATTCGGAATCAGAAAATTACACTTCTAATAAAACAAAAGCAGAATTTAATATTAAGCTTGTTGCCGGTGTAAACTTTTATACTGCTACAGCAGATATGAATTTTACATTTTATAGTCAAAGTGGGATAGTCAGCACATCAGATGAAATTAATTTAAAAGGTAAGTCTGAAAGTAACTTCGTAGCGGGCTTTGAGGCCGAGGTAAAACTTCCTTTTAGTCATAAAAAATGGGCTTTGTTTATTGTACCAACCTACAATAAACAAAAGTCAGTTACTTATTCCCAACCTCTGTTATATTTATTTTCAACCTACCCATTTCAATCGGGTTATAGGGGAGATGTAATTCTTAAAGACTATTCTTATATAGAACTACCTATTGGTATTAGGCGATATTTATATTTAAATAGTAATTCTCAGTTAAACCTAAATATATCATACGGAGTATCTTTAAATACCGGATCTGGAGGCGATCCTACCGTAAATTGGAATGATGACTCAAGAAGAGTATCATATGTACACGAAACCTACGGATCTTCTTTATTAAGAATTGGTGCCGGATATACTTTTAAAGAAAGGTATAATTTAGGTATTAATTATTATGCAGTTAAATCTTTAGGAGTAAGTAAGGCCAACGGATCTTTCTCTGTAATGTTAGGTTACAAACTGTTTTAGTACTAAACAATTTTACAATGGGCAGTTTTTTAATCTGGTAAAGGTTAAAAAACTGCTTTTTTATTTAAATAATGCCCTTCCAAATGCTGCCACTTTGCTACTTTACCACTATGTAACTCTGCAACTATTTAATTACCTTTGCAATCTTATTTATAACAAGCTATGTTAACCGAAGAGCGATCACTGAATTTTATTGAGCAAATTATAGAAGAAGACCTGGCTAATGGCTTCCCTAAAGATAAATTACGCTTCCGTTTCCCGCCGGAACCCAACGGTTACCTCCACATAGGGCATGCAAGTTCTATATGCCTTAATTTTGGGCTTGGGCTGCGTTACAATGCCCCTGTAAACCTGCGTTTTGACGATACCAACCCTGCTAAAGAAGAACAGGAGTTTGTAGATGCCATTAAAAAAGACGTAGAATGGCTGGGCTATACCTGGGCCGAAGAACGTTATGCATCTGATTATTTTCAGGAACTGTATGACTGGGCTATTGAATTTATTAAAAAAGGAGTAGCCTATGTAGACAGCCAAAGCAGCGATGATATGGCTAAACAAAAGGGTACGCCAAGCCAGCCGGGCAGTAATAGTCCGCACCGTGGCCGGTCTGTAGAAGAGAACCTTGAGTTGTTTGAAAAAATGAAACAGGGAGAATTTGAAGAAGGTACCTATGTACTAAGGGCAAAGATAGATATGGCATCGCCTAATATGCTAATGCGCGACCCTATTATGTACCGCATACTTAAAAAGAACCATCACCGTACAGGTACTGCATGGTCTATATACCCTATGTACGACTGGGCACATGGCGAAAGCGATTACATAGAGGCTGTTTCGCACTCACTATGTACTCTGGAATTTGCAATGCACAGGGAGCTTTACGACTGGTTTTTAGACCAGATATATGATAATACATTAACGCGCCCTAAACAGCGCGAATTTGCCCGCCGAAACCTTAGCCATACGATTGTAAGTAAGCGCAAGCTGTTGCAATTAGTACAGGAAAACCATGTTACCGGATGGGATGACCCGCGCATGAGTACCCTGAGCGGGATGAGGAGAAGGGGCTACACTCCTGCAGCCATTCGCAATTTTGCCGATACTATTGGTATCGCAAAACGCCAAAATCTTATAGACGTTTCGTTATTAGAGTTTTGTGTTCGCGAAGACCTTAACAAAACAGCTCCCCGCGTAATGGCAGTGCTGGACCCTGTTAAGCTTATTATTACCAATTATCCTGAAGGGAAAGAAGAATGGCTTGAAGCCGAAAATAACCCGGAAGATGAAGCTGCCGGTAACCGAGAAGTGCCTTTTAGCCGTGAATTATACATAGAGCGCGAAGACTTTATGGAAAATGCTAATAACAAGTATTTCCGTTTAACGCTTGGTAAAGAAGTTAGGCTTAAAAATGCGTACATCATTAAAGGTGAAAGCGTTGTAAAAGATGCCGATGGTACTATTACAGAAATTCATGCTACGTATGATACCGATAGTAAAAGTGGCAGCGGCACAGAGGCCAGCCTTCGCAAAATAAAAGGTACCATTCACTGGGTATCTGTACCACACGCTATTAAAGCAGAAATAAGAATATACGACAGGCTGTTTACACACGAAAATCCTGATGGTGATAAAGAGGTAGATTTTAAAGAATATATTAACCCTGATTCTTTAAAAGTAATAACCGGTTATCTTGAACCAAGCCTGAAAAGTGCCGAAGCAGGGGAGAGGGTACAGTTTCAGCGCCTTGGATATTTTTGTGTAGACAAGGATACCAATGCAGAACAAATTGTTTTTAATAAAACTGTGGGCCTTCGCGACACATGGGCAAAAGTAGAAAGTAAAGAATAATTTATTATAGATTATATTTATAGAAACTCCTGAGAAATCGGGAGTTTTTTATTATATATAATTTCTATCATTTTTAAAATTATATAGACATTTGCTATCAAAAGTGACTTCATCAAATTGATTTTAACGAATTATTTTTTGTAAGAATACATAAGCCTTGTTAGTGGTTGTAAAAGCGCTTTAAATGGGCTTATTTTAAATTTCACATACTTTGGCTTCAAATTAACGACACCTTAACATCCTACAAATGTTAAAATACCTTACCTTTATAATTATTAAAGAAAAAAGAATATTAATTTTAAAAATTATAGTTATGGCTGGTAAAACAGGAACAGTAGTAGCAGTACTTGCAGGTGCTGCAATAGGAGCGGCAGTTGGAATTTTATTTGCTCCGGATGAAGGTGCAAAAACACGCAAAAAAATTAAAGATACAGCTGCCGGTAAAGCAGATGAGATCAAAGACAAATTAGCCGAACTTACAGAAACTGTGAAAGGTAAATTTGGTACAACAAAACAGGATATTGAAAGTGGCCTTGATCATTTAGTATCTAACGTTACTGATAAGGCAGACGATATCATTTCTACTCTTGAGAAAAAACTTGAAGCTTTAAAAGGTGGAGTTGCACAAACAACAAAAGATACAACTGAAGCTTAATAAATAAAAAACATGCTATGGCATTTGAAGAAATAAAAGAAAACGCTGAAGATCTTAAAAACGAAGCCAAGAGGCTTATAGAAGCTAATATTGCGTACTATAAACTTTGGGGATTTAAGATCGCGATGAAATCTACCGCCATGATGCTCAAGCTGTTTTTGCTTGCCACCATGCTTATCATCGTTACTTTGTTTTTTTCTATTGCCCTGGCTTTAGGCTTTGGTTATTGGTTCGATAATTTTGCTTACGGCTTTTTAACCGTAGGCTTTATTTATCTCATCATGGCAATTGTAGTGTATAAAGTGCAGGACAAAATTGTAGAGGGGCCATTATTAGCCCAGTTTTCAAGAATACTTTTAAAGAAATACTAACGCTGCCATGAGTTCAATTAAAATATACCATACATTTAACGAGATCAATAAAGAGCTGGAAATACTTAAGGTAGAAAAAGACCTTGCGTATGCCCGCTTTAAAAAAGACCTTGACCAGACTAAAGAAAGCCTGCAGCCCGGTAACATAATAGGCGAAGGGCCTAAAAAAGTACTGGATATATTAGGAGCCTTTAGTGGGCCGTTAAAAAGCGCAGCACTCACTTTTTTGTTTAAAAAGTTGTTTTAAGCTTCGTAATAGCATACAAGTATAAAGGCTGCCATTGGGCAGCCTTTACTTTTTATTTCCTTCTTTGTTTTCTTTCGCTTTTTTGTTTTTCCCTGTAAGCGGTTATCTCTGCTCTATCAAGAAAAGTATCCTTGTTAGTGTCAATTGCATCAAAGTTATCTTTCAGGCGGCCACGTTGTGCTTTCTCTACTTCTGCCTTGCTTAGTTTACCATCCGCATCAGTATCAAGGGCTTTAAACATTTTTTCAGGATCGCCTTTTGGCCTGTCCTGTTTTTCCTGTGCAAAAGACTGAGCTGTTGTAAATATGCTTACCAACATAATTACCATTAACCATTTTTTGTTCATAATGTTTAGTTTTTAATTTAAAGTAAGACTGTACATAACGTAAATGGTTTAAAGCCATACAGATATTTAACATAAATGGCTGCCCTACTTAGACAGCCATCATTTAAATTATATGTTTTGTTCCTCTTCAGTATCATCCTCTTCCTGTATTGGCTTACGATATTCAGGCTTTTTAAAATCTTCTTTAGGAGCGCGTTTCTTAGCGTTCTTCATAGATTCGCCTACCTGGTTAGAGGCAGAAAACGATGCTACCATGTTATTAAGCATGTCGCTGCCCGCCTGTGGCGAGTTTGGCAGCAGTATAAGGTTAGAGTTAGTATCTGCGCCAATAGCCTGTAAGGTGTCATAATGCTGCGTTACAACAATAAGTGCCGACGCTTCCTGGCTGTTAATGCCTACTCTGTTTAATACTTCTACGCTTTCTACAAGGCCACGGGCAATTTCACGGCGCTGGTCGGCAATACCCTGTCCCTGTAGTTTTTTGCTTTCAGCTTCTGCTTCCGCTTTTTTAACAATGCGGATGCGTTGCGCCTCTGCCTCAAATTCTGCTGCTGATTTTTCCCTGTCCGCAGCATTAATACGGTTCATGGCGTTCTTAACCTGGGGGTCCGGGTCAATATCTGTAATAAGTGTATTGATGATATCATAACCATAGGTGGTCATAGCTTCATTAAGTTCGCGCTTTACAGCAATCGCAATATCATCCTTACGTTCAAAAACATCATCAAGTTTAAGTTTAGGCACTTCTGCACGAACCACATCAAACACATAACTGGTTATCTGATCATGCGGATATTCCAGTTTATAAAAAGCATCATACACGTTTGTCTGAATAACCTTAAACTGTACCGATACCTTCATTTTTACAAATACATTTTCTTTAGTCTTGGTTTCTATAATAACATCCAGCTGCTGTATTTTAAGGTTTATACGTCCTGCTATTTTATCTATAACCGGTATTTTAAGCTGAAGTCCAGCCTGGCGTATGCTGTGAAATTTACCAAAACGCTCAATAATAACCGATGTTTGTTGCCTAACTGTAAAGAATGAGGACAGGAAGATAAAGAACCCAAAGAAAATTAATACATACCAAATAATGTTTTCCATAATAAGTGTTTTATTGTTGATAGGATGTAAGATACAATTTATTTTTTAAGCATAAAAAAACCTCCCTGTTACAGGAGGTTTAATGCTACAGCGTTTCTGCTGCCTTATTTATACGGCTAATAGTTTCTTCTTTACCTATCAGCGCCATGATATCAAACAAATGCGGACCTTTTAAAGAGCCTACAAGGCTTATTCTAAGCGGTTGCATCACTTTACCCATCCCAATACCTTTTTCTTCAATCCAGGCTTTTATAACCACTTCTGTATTGGCAGGGGAGAAGTCTAAAGTGTTTTCTAAAACAATTGTAAGCTCTTTTAGAATCTCATTAGTTTCAGGCTTCCAGTTTTTAAGCGCTTTTTCGTCGTAGGCTGTTGGTGCCACAAAAAAGTAATCACTCAGGTCCCAAAGCTCGCTAACAAAAGTGGCACGTTCCTTTACAAGGCCTACTACATGGGTAACATCTTCTATGGGCCAGTTAATGCCTTTTTCTAACAGCACATGCGATAATTGCGTTGCAAGCGTTGCATTATCCTGGCGGCCAAAATACTGGTGGTTAAACCATTTGTTTTTCTCAGGGTCAAATTTTGCGCCTGCTTTGTGTACACGCTCCAAATCAAAAAGAAGCACTAATTCATCTAATGTAAATAATTCCTGGTCAGTACCCGGGTTCCAGCCTAATAAGGCAAGGAAGTTAACAACAGCTTCGGGTAAAAAACCTTTTTCACGGTATCCCGATGATTTAGTACCGTCTGGGTTCGTCCATTCTAAAGGGAACACGGGGAAACCCAGCTTATCGCCATCGCGTTTAGAAAGCTTGCCATTACCTACAGGCTTTAATATTAACGGCAGGTGGGCAAACTTAGGAGCTTCCCATCCAAACGCTTTATAAAGTAATTCATGCAGCGGCATAGACGGTAACCACTCTTCACCACGAATTACATGGCTTGTTTCCATTAAATGGTCGTCTACTATGTTGGCAAGGTGGTAGGTAGGCATACCATCGCTTTTAAACAATACCTTATCATCAAGCAGGTTACTTTCAAACTTAATATCTCCACGGATTATATCGTGCAGGTGTAGCGTTTCATCTACAGGTGTCTTAAAACGGATCACATAATCTTCGCCGGCTTCAATTCTTTTAGCAGTTTCTTCGGCCGAAATGTTTAGCGAATTATCTAATGTTCCACGATTGGCATGGTTGTATATAAATGTTTTTCCGGCGGCTTCTTCGGTTTTACGCAGTTCATCCAGCGCTTCAGCGGTGTCAAAAGCATAATAAGCCCAACCGCTGTCAATTAGCTGTTGTGCATAGGTTACATAAATTTCTTTACGCTCGCTCTGGCGATAAGGGCCAAATTTTTCGTTCTTGCCCACACCCTCGTCAAAAGGAATTCCGCACCAGTTTAGCGCTTCTACAATATATTCTTCTGCCCCGGGAACGTAGCGGTTTTGGTCAGTATCTTCTATACGCAGGTAAAAAGTACCGCCATGTTTTTTGGCAAATAAATAATTAAAAAGGGCTGTCCTTACACCGCCTATGTGTAAAGGCCCTGTAGGGCTGGGTGCAAAACGCACGCGAACTGGCTTAGACATTGTTGATAAATTTTGGGTACAAAGATAGTTTAATCTGTTGATTTGGGTATTTGTCAATTCGTGGATTTGTTTATTTCGTAATCTGTTGATTTGATGAATTGGTTGTCAGGAATGTAGAAGCAAACAATTACTGTATCTCCAAATAAACATGTAAACTAATAATCAACAATGTGGCATGATATTTTCCGTTATCCTATCAATAGAATTTGTAATTTTATCGGTTATTAACACTTCACGATACTTTATAAACATTTTGGAAGCAAAAAACATCATATACGCCAAGCTGGAAAGCTTTATTAAGAAGTACTACACTAACGAGCTTATTAAAGGAAGCCTTTTTTTTGTGGCCATTGGGCTGTTGTATTTTATAGCAACATTGCTTGTAGAATATTTCCTGTGGCTGCCCAGTAACGGCAGGGTAGCACTCTTATGGATATTTATTGCTGTAGAGGTATTTTTGCTTTTCAGGTTTATACTGTTCCCGGTGTTTAAATTGTTCAAGCTACAAAAGGGTATCGATTATAAGCAGGCATCATCCATCATTGGCAATCACTTTAGTGAAGTAAGTGATAAGCTGACTAATTTTTTACAGCTGTCTAACGAGCCTGCACCATCTGAACTTTTACTTGCCTCTATAGACCAGAAGGCAAACAGCCTGCAGCCGGTACCATTTACCAATGCCGTTAATTTTAAAAAGAATTTAAAATTTGTTCCCTACGCTGCTGTACCGCTATTATTAATTTTGTTTTTCCTTATAAGCGGAAATTCTGCGGTGCTTACCAAAAGTTTCGATAGGGTAGTGCACTACGATACACACTACTCACCACCGGCGCCGTTTGAATTTGTTATTGTAAACAATTCCCTAATGGCACAACAGGATACTGATTTTGTGTTACAGGTAAAAACTCAGGGCAACATAGTGCCCGAGAATGCCATGATAACCATTGGCCAGGAAAATTATTATTTAGAGAATGTAAAGCCGGGTATCTTTCAGTACCGTTTTGAGAAGCCCACAAAAGATATTTCTTTTCAGTTAAAAGCAAATGAGGTAACCTCGCAGCCTTATAGCCTGGATGTTGTTGCGGTACCTACCATTGCTAATTTCGAAATGGTTTTGCAGTTCCCGTCCTACCTTGGCCGTAAGGCAGAAGTAGTTCAGGGTACAGGTAATGCCGTGGTGCCGGAAGGTACTAAAGTAACCTGGAAAGTAAACGCCCTTGCCACTAAAACTATAGAGTGGAGCAGCAATGGGGCGGTTACTCCGTTCAATGCCAGCGAAAATAGCTTTAGTTTATCTAAAAATATACTTCAAAATACAGATTATCAAATTCTTACCTCTAATACTAAGGTAAAAAACCACGAAAAACTGCAATACCAGATCAATACCATCAAAGATCAGTACCCAACCATCAGTGTAGAGAATGCTCCTGATAGTTTAAAGCTTAATAAAGACATTATTTTAGGACAGCTTTCCGATGATTATGGTTTAACTAAACTACAGGTGGTATACTACCCGCAGGATAACCCGGATGCTGCCAGGCGTGGAACGCTCGCTGTTAAGAAACAATCTGTAGATCGTTTCTACTATTCGTTCCCTACCGGGCTTACCGTTCAGGAGGGTGTTAATTACGAATACTATTTTGAGGTTTTTGATAATGATGCGGTGCATAATTACAAGAGCACAAAGTCATCAGTTTTCTCACATAAGGAACTTACTGCCGATGAAAGGCAGGATAACGTATTGCAGGAACAAAACAGTAATATAAACAGTCTTGAGAAATCTATAAAGAACCAGGAGAAGCAAACCAGCGAGCTGGACAAGCTTCAGAAAATGGGCAAGGAGAAAACCAATCTTGATTTTAAAGACCAAAAGAAGATTCAGGATTTCATTAAACGCCAAAGCCAGCAGGATGAAATGATGAAGGATTATTCTAAAAAACTTAAGGATAATCTGGAGCAGTTTAACCCTGAAAAGAAAGATGAGCTTAAGGAAGAGCTAATGAAGCGCCTTGAAAAAAATGAAAAAGAAGCCGAGAAAAACCAAAAGCTTTTAGACCAGTTAAAGGAGCTTACCAACAAGCTTAAGGAAGAAGAGTTGTTTGATAAGGTAGACCAGTTTAAGCAGCAAAGTAAAAACCAGACCAAAAACCTTGAGCAGCTGGTAGAGCTTACAAAGCGCTTTTACGTTGAGAAGAAAGCACAACAAATTGCTGAGAAACTTGAGAAACTTGCGGAAAAGCAGGACAAGCTTGCCGAGAGCAAAGATAACGATGCTAAAAAGCAGGAGGACATAAATAAGGAATTTGACAAGATGCAGGAAGAAATGCGCGAACTTGACAAGCAAAATAAAGACCTTAAAAAACCTATGGATATTCCCGTTGATGAGCAAAAGGAAAAGAGCATTGATGAGGATATGAAAAAGGCCGAGGAAGAATTAAAAAAACCCGGCGATGATAAAAACAAACAAAGCAAAGCAAAGCCCAAACAAAAAAGTGCTGCAGAAAAGATGAAGCAAATGGGTGCGCAGATGCAAATGGATATGGCCGGTGGCGAAAGCGAGCAGCTTGAAGAAGATGTAAAAATGATGCGCCAGATACTGGATAACCTTTTAGCCTACTCATTTTCTCAGGAAGATGTAATGGGGCAGTTTAAAAGATCGAGTACGCGTGCTGCAAATTTTGCTAAGTACTTAAAGAGGCAGCAGGACCTTAAATTACAATTTGGCCATGTAGATGACAGCCTTTTTGCCATGTCTTTACGTAACCCGAAAATTACCGAAGAGATTACTAAAGAGGTGGGCAACGTGCATTACTATGTTGATAAAGCATTGAGCGACCTTGCCGATAATGTTGTTCCAAGAGGAATATCTAATCAGCAATATGCTATAACATCGGCTAACAAGCTTGCAGATTTTTTAAGCGATGTGCTTAACAATATGCAAATGCAGATGAATGCTTCGGGTTCCGGTTCCGGAAAAGGGAAGGGCAAGGGGCAAAGTGGCGATGTACAGCTATCAGACATTATTAAAAAGCAGGAGGGTCTTTCTAAAAAAATACAGGAAGGCATGAAGAAAGGTGAGAAGCCGGGACAGGGCAAAGAACCGGGACAATCGGGAGAAGGCCAGCAGGGAGAAGGACAAGGGGATGGCCAGGGTAAAGGTGGCAAAGGCCAGAAGTCCGGTGGCAAAGAAAAGGGAGGCAAATCAGGTGGTGAAGGAGAGGGCGAAGGCCAGAATGGTGAAGGCAACGCCGGAGAACTTCTTGAAATATATAAAGAACAGCAGCAACTGCGCGAGCAACTGCAACAAATGCTGGATAAGCAGGGGATGGGTGGTAATGGCCAGGCCGCTGCCCGCCAAATGAAAGAAATAGAAAAGCAATTGCTTAATAAAGGTTTCCGTAATGAAACCATGCAGAAGATGCAGAACTTAAAACAGGAATTGCTTAAGCTTGATAAAGCCATGCAGCAGCAGGGAGAAGAGAATAAAAGGCAGAGCCAGACCAATAAAAAGGAGTTTAACAACACGGCTAACCAATTGCCGGATGCCCTTAAAGAATATTTAAACAGCGTAGAGATTTTAAACAGACAAACATTACCTTTGCGCCCTAATTTTAACCAAAAGGTGCAAACCTACTTTAGGAAAGATGATTGATTTTAATTACGAAACAGATTTTGAATTAACCGATGAAGCTAAATATGCTGATTGGCTATCGGAAGTTATAGAGTCGGAAGATAAGACAGAGGGTGAAATAAACTATATTTTTTGCGATGATGCCTATCTCTTAGAAAAGAATATTGAGTTTTTAAACCACGATACACTTACCGATATTATAAGCTTTGATTATACTATGGGTAACCTTATTAGCGGTGATATATTTATATCGATAGAGCGCGTTAAGGATAATGCTGTTGAGTTTAACGTTGCTTTTGAAGAAGAATTAAAACGCGTGATGTGCCACGGTATTTTACATTACTGCGGTTATAAAGATAAAGGTGAAGCCGAAGAGCAATTAATGCGCAGTAAAGAAGAAGAGAAGATAGCAATGTTCCACGTGGAACTTTAAGCGTCTTTTTGGTTATCGAATTTATGTTTCACGTGAAACATTATTCAGTTGATTGTATTTATTTGTTCCACGTGGAACAAATATTGAAATAAAAAATAAATAATAGTTCCACGTGGAACAATGAGAGGAAAACACAATGTTTGATGTATATGATGTAATAGTAGTAGGTGCGGGGCACGCAGGCAGCGAAGCTGCTGCGGCAGCTGCAAATATGGGGTCCAAAACACTTTTGGTTACCATGAGCCTTCAAAACATAGCCCAAATGTCTTGCAACCCTGCAATGGGTGGCATAGCAAAGGGGCAAATTGTTCGCGAGATTGATGCTCTTGGCGGATACTCGGGTATTGTGAGCGATAAGACCGCAATCCAATTCAGGATGCTTAACAAGAGTAAGGGTCCTGCTATGTGGAGTCCGCGCGTGCAAAGCGACAGAATGCGTTTTGCAGAGGAGTGGAGGCTGATGCTGGAACGTACTCCAAATCTTGATTTTTATCAGGAAATGGTTTCGGGAATTCTTATTGAGGACAATAAGATCGTGGGTATCCGTACGTCATTGGGAATCGAAATAAAAGGTAAATCGGTTGTGCTTACCAATGGAACGTTCCTGAATGGATTGATCCATGTTGGGGAAAAACAATTTGGTGGTGGAAGGGCAGGCGAGAGCGCTGCTTACGGCATTACTGAGGATTTGGTTCGTGCCGGTTTTACATCAGGCAGGATGAAAACAGGAACCCCGCCACGAGTAGACGGACGTTCTCTGGATTATTCCAAAATGATAGAACAGCCCGGCGATGTAAACCCGGATAAGTTCTCGTATATGGATATAACGCAGCCGCTCGTTACACAGCGGTCTTGCTATATGACGTACACATCGCAGGCGGTGCACGATATTTTAAAGGAAGGTTTCGACCGTTCGCCCATGTTTAACGGGCGTATAAAAAGCCTTGGCCCTCGTTACTGCCCATCTATCGAAGATAAAATAAATCGTTTTGCAGATAAAGACAAGCACCAGTTGTTCGTAGAGCCGGAAGGTTGGGATACAGTAGAAGTGTATGTAAATGGTTTTTCTACATCCCTGCCGGAGGATGTTCAGTTTAAAGCACTGCGTTCTGTAGAAGGTTTCGAGAATGTGAAATTCTTCCGTCCGGGCTACGCTATAGAATATGATTATTTCCCACCTACACAGCTTAAGCATTCGCTTGAAACAAAACTGGTAGAAGGGTTGTATTTTGCCGGCCAGATAAACGGTACAACCGGTTATGAAGAGGCTGCATCGCAAGGATTGATGGCGGGTATAAATGCCAGTTTAAAAGTACAAGGCAAAGACCCTTTTGTGCTTAAACGTAACGAGGCATACATTGGTGTGCTAATAGACGACCTTATTACTAAGGGCACCGAAGAACCTTACCGTATGTTTACTTCCCGTGCCGAATACCGCACGCTGCTGCGCCAGGATAATGCTGACTTCAGGCTTACGCCGATGTCTTATGAAATTGGCCTTGCTAAAGAAGACAGACTGCGCAGGATGGAAAAGAAGCGCGACCAGAGTGATGCCTTTGTAAACTTTTTCCGCGAAACGAGTGTTACTGTTGCGGAAGCTAATCCTATATTGGAAGCTAAAGAATCGAGCCTGATAAATCAGCCCGATAAAATGTTTAAGGTTTTTTCGCGTCCGCAAATAGAATTGGAAGATATACTTAAATTTGAAAAAGTAAAAGTATATGTTGCAGAACACAACCTGGATAGGGAAGTTATAGAGCAGGCAGAAATTCAGGTAAAATATTCGGGCTATATAGAAAAAGAACGAGTAAATGCCGATAAGCTTAACAGGCTTGAAGATGTAAAGATTCCGGAGAACTATGATTACGATAAAATAAAATCTTTGTCGTATGAAGCCCGCGAAAAGATGAAAAAAATACGTCCGGTTACAATATCGCAGGCATCGCGCATTAGCGGAGTTTCGCCAAGTGATGTTTCTGTACTTTTAATCCACATGGGCCGATGAAATTGTTTCACGTGGAACCTAAATTTAAAACCCTTTTTTGCAAAGGGTTTTTAGCGTTTATGATGGTCGCGATTTTTGTGTCGTGCATTGCTCCAACGCACACAGTAGAAATACAGGATTATGCACTATTAGAAAACGGAAAGCAAATTTTGGGAAAAGATAAAGGGCTCACCGCTTTTATATTTGAAGGTAACCAACGCAAAATACCTTTTCAGCAATTTGTTGGTGATAAGTACGCAGTAGGAAGTTATACTGATATAAACTATACTGTAGATGTAGAAGGATACCGATTTAAAGTTTATTTGTATGAATATGCTGAGATTGAAAAATATTTTGATGTGTCGCAGTTCATGGTTACTATGAATGAAACCGAACCTAACATAAAAGGATCTACTGCAAAATTTATAGCACTCTCTATAGTTAATAACGCAAATGAAGATTGCCTGAAAGAAAATTCGCTTTATCAGCAAATTGCAATTAAATACCTTAAAAGTTTAAAAGACGAATATTATAATTTATAATGGATTTTAAAAACCCAACTCCTTACATTACTGTAAAAGACCATTCTGTTTCGCAGGAAACATTTCAGCTGCTGCTTGATGATGATTTACAGCTTTTGAAAACACATCCGCAGCCATCTCCTGAAAATTTGGGAAGGTATTATGAAAGTGATGACTATATTTCGCATACCGATGGAAAACGTACGCTGTTTGAAAAACTATATCACACAGTAAAACAAAAAGCGCTTCGCGATAAAATAAAACTTATAGAAAGTTTTATGCCGACTAAAGGTAACCTGTTGGACATTGGCGCGGGTACAGGTGATTTTTTGGTAGAGGCAATAAATAGTGGTTGGAAAATTATGGGTGTTGAGCCCAATGAAAAAGCCAAGAGTATAGCGGTTAATAAAGGCATTAGGTTTGCAGAGGCATTAAAATCTATAGATGATCATAGCCAGGACGTAATAACTATGTGGCACGTACTTGAACATGTGCCGGATGTGCAAAAGGAAATCATTGAACTTAAAAGGCTGTTAAAACCGAATGGTGTTCTAATAATTGCAGTGCCAAACTTTAAAAGTTATGATGCGCAATATTATGGCATTTATTGGGCAGCTTATGACGTGCCGAGGCATTTATGGCATTTTTCTAAAACAGCCATTAAAAAACTTTTTGCTGCACAGCAAATGGACTTGGTGAAAATTCTTCCTATGAAATTTGACAGTTTTTATGTGAGCCTGCTTTCGGAAAAATATAAAACCGGCAGAATGAATTTTTTAAGTGGTTTTTTAACCGGATTGAAGAGTAATATGAAGGCCAAGCAAAATATGGAGTATTCGTCGCACATTTATGTTATAAAAAACGCTAAAAATTAATTAGAAGCTTATTTTCGGAAGTTCGGCACTATGGGTAGGGATTCGGGTGCCTAGATTTCAAAAGTCGCTTAAACGTCTTTATTTTAAGCCGATTTCAATTCAGAAAATTTATAGTATTTAATAAACTAATAAATAAAAGCTATACCTTGAAATTTAAATAAAAAGACAGTTTTGGTAGGTTGGCAGGAATTATTACATTTACAAAAATTTTAAATCTAAAATCAGGAAATGAAAAAAACGTTAGTAATACTTGGGTTGGCATTTGCACTATTCTCATGTAATAATGATCAGGCTGCATCGGCCTCAGGTTTTAAGACAGCTTATGTAGATACACAAAAGCTAATGGAAAAATCAGATGAGATAAAAGACCTTGACGATAAAAGGAAAGTTAAGACTGAAGAAATGGGCAGGGAGCTTGATGCTAAAGTTCAGCAATTAAAGCTTGATTATGCCAGCGCACAAAGCGAAGCTAATGCCAAAGGGCCACAATGGGCACAAATTAAAGCTCAGGAATTACAAAAAAGAGAGCAGCAGTTAGGTATGATGCAGGAGTCTATGTCCAGGCAATTACAGGAAGAATTTGGCGTTAAAAGAGATACTGTTGTAAGCCAAATCAAGAAAGTTATAAAAGAATTTGGTAAGAAAAAAGGTTACGATTACGTTTACGGTACAGGCGATGCTGCAAGTATATTATATGCT
>Ga0247814_10000391_pt1 | contig 35540 bp, 25 predicted proteins | sample UWRJL179409R1_FD_179947 | JGI IMG/M metagenome (GOLD analysis project Ga0247814, IMG submission 179947) | Plant litter microbial communities from Arlington Agricultural Research Station in Wisconsin, United States - UWRJ-L179-409R-1 | ecosystem: Environmental > Terrestrial > Plant litter >... | reverse complement strand
TATTTAATTACGAAATCACGGTTTTAACAGCTCTAGTGCCATCATTGATTATTGTTATTGGAATACCCAATTGTATTTTCCTTACCAACAAATACCATCAGGAATACAAAGTGCACCGCAATAAAGTCAAGGCTTTACAAAGGGTTACTACTAAAATTGGGATGGCAACATTGATGACGAATGTAACTACGGCTATTGGTTTTTTTACTTTTGTTTCTTCTAATAACAAATTGCTAATCGAATTTGGAAACGTAACCGCCATTAATATTATGGCATTGTTTTTCCTGTGTATTATTGTAATTCCAATTTTCCACAGCTACATTCCTGCGCCAAAAGACCGTCACATTCAGCATTTAGATCGTGGATCTGTAAAAAGTTTTATGGATTGGATTTTGCACAATGTAAAAACCAATCGTTTTTCCATTTACGTTGTCGCTATTTCATTGCTTGTTATTAGTATTATTGGGATTTACGAAATGCGTATTTCGGGTAGTTTGATTGAAGACATGCCTAAAAAAGAAGCTTTTTTCCAGGATATTATTTTCTTCGAAAATGAATTTGATGGTGTAATGCCACTCGAAATTATGATTGACACCAAACATAAAAAAGGGGTGATGAAATTATCTACGCTAAAGCGAATGGACGAGTTAGAGCAGGCAATAAACGAAATTCCTGAATTGTCTAAACCTATTTCGATTGTTAATTTAGTTAAATATTCGAAGCAAGCGTATTATAATGGAAATCCAGAATATTACGATTTACCAACTTCGCAGGAACAAGGATTTATACTAACCTACGCTAAAAATGCGACTAAAAATTCTAAAGACAATTTGATGAAAAGTTACGTAGATTCGACTGGTCAATATGCCCGAATTACGACTTTTATGCGAGATGACAATGGAGGAGCTATTCCAAAAATTGAAGCTGAAATTAGAAAAGAAGCCGATAAAATATTTCCTTCAGACCGATACAATGTAACCATTACCGGAAAAGCTTTGGTTTTCCAAAAAGGAACTGGTTACTTGCTCGACAATCTGCTTTCGTCATTGGTTTTTGCGTTTTTCTTAACCGCAGTTTTAATTGCTTTTATGTTCCGTTCATTCAAAATGGTATTGGTTTCTATTATTCCAAATTTATTGCCATTGATGTTAACAGCAGGAATTATGGGCTTTTTAGACATTCCATTAAAACCGTCTACGATATTAGTTTTCGGAATTGCATTTGGACTTTCAGTGGATGATACCGTTCGATTCCTTGCACAATATCGGGAAGAATTAAAGAAAAACAACTGGAAAATTCGCAAGTCAGTTTATGCTACTTTTAATGATGCTGGTTTGAGTATGTTTTATACTTCTATTGTATTGTTCTTTGGATTCTCGGTATTTATGTTGTCAAGTTTTGGTGGAACAATCGCACTTGGTGGATTAATCTCCTTGACTTTATTATTCGGAATGTTATCTAACTTAATGTTATTGCCTTCTTTGGTTTTAACCTTAAACAAAACATTGGCAAACGAACAAGAATTTATCGAACCAAAAATTGATGTCATTGGTCATAGTGACGAAGAAATTGATGCATTAGATCATTCGAGAGAAAAAGATAAAAAATAATAATATTACAAATAACAAAAACGCCCGAGAATTACTTTTCGGGCGTTTTTGCTTTTCATGAGATTAATTTTCTTTCGAAATAATTAAAGTTGAAGGAATATTAGCAAGCCATGGACTTTTAGAATCTACTAAACGTTTCCAGCCATCAATAGTTATTAGCATTAGATTTTGTTGCTCCAGAAAATCCTTTTCAACAATTCTTTCTTTCTTTAATACAATTTGATTAGGCGCAGCCTGCTCCATTAATCTAATATTTTCCTTAACTTCTAAATCATTAGTAAGTTTTCCTTCGATGTCAAAAATGATAATTCTTGCTCCAATGTTACGAATGAATTTCTGAACGTAATTCTGAATTATTTCCCAGTCTTTTATCGTGAAAACAGGAATGAAAATTGTCGAAATAGCCGTTAGATTTTTATCAATCAAAATGCCTACTGGCACTTGCGATTTGGCTAATATTTGTCTGGTTCCATCATCAAAAGGAGCGGATTCCAATATGCTTTCCTTACCAGTAACAGTATTAATCAGTTTTTCAGGATTAATAATACGAGTGGTGAATCCGAGTACTTTTCCAAGTAAACTGCCTTCATAAATAGATTGTCCCAATCCAATTAGCAATAAATCATGTTTGCTTTTATTAGCCGTATTTACAATTTCGCTATCAATATCGGCAGATGCTTTAAACATTGTAATAATGTGTCGGTTTAAATCCACCGATTCCTGAATAACTTCTTTAAACTTTTCGGCTTCATAAGTATCGGTATTGTAATGATGTAATTCTTCTGTTGGCAGAAAATGCATCGCAGTAATTTCGGAACTTTCAGGTCTTTTATTGGTTAAACCATCGGCTACTTTAAGCAATGCTCTTCCTGATTCGGGTCTGTCAAACGATAATAAAATTCGATACTTATTTTTTAATACGGTATCCTCTTCCGTTTCAACATTCGATGATCTAAAAAGCCAATTGATTAAATCCAGCATAGGTCCTGTCATAAATGTAGTGGCAAGCGCCATAATTACCATCATAGAAAATAATTCCGGACTCAAAACTCCTAAATCATAACCAATATTTAGCGCTACTAATTCGGTTAATCCTCTGGTATTCATCAAGGCTCCAATGGATAAACTATCTTTCCAGTTTTGCCCCACAAATCGTGCTGCCAAAGCACTACTAACAAACTTACCAATAACGGCAACCAGAAAAATCAACCCTGCTATTTTCCATAAATAAGGTTCGTTTAGTAAACCAATTTGCGTTCTTAATCCCGTAAAGACAAAGAATAACGGAAGCAATAATACTAAGGCTACATCTTCTACTTTTTCTATAAAAAGGTTTCTGAATCGGATGTTTTCAGGCATAATGGCACCTGCGATGAAAGCTCCAAACAAGGCGTGAATTCCAATAATCTCTGTTAAATAAGAAGATACAATAAGCGTTAGAAAAAATATAGCTACAATAGGTTTACTTAATTTTTCGCTTGTTGCATACAAATCGCCTATTCTCTTCAAAAACGGACGCACCACTTTTATCATCAAAAGAACATAACCCAAAGCTAAGATTACAGTGTAAATAGCACTTCCAAAAGAACCCGCTTTTACTATAGCAATTACAACCGCAAGAATACACCAAGCCGTAATATCATCAGCAGCAGCACAGGTAATTACAATTGTACCTAATCTTGTTTTATGAATGCCTCGTTCCTGTACAATCCTGGCAAGAACGGGAAAAGCGGTAATACTCATGGCAATTCCGGCAAATAAACCAAAGGAAGTAAACTGAACATCGGCAGGAGCAAATTCATCATATATAAAATAAGCCAATCCCATACCCAGAACAAAAGGAATAATAATACTGGCATGACTAATCACAACAGCATCGTGCGCTTTATTCCTTAGAATTTTCATGTCAATCTCCATTCCTACGATGTACATGAAAAGAATTAAACCTATTTGACTTAAAAATTGGAGGTTGCCCAATGATTCTGACGGAAACAATACAGCGGAAAATTCCGGAAGATACATTCCAACTAACGAAGGTCCCATTACAATTCCAGCAATCATTTCACCAATAACAGCTGGCTGCTTTATTTTAATACAAATCCATCCAAAAATACGGGCAACAAAAATTATTGTAACAATCTGAGCTAGTAGAAGCGCTAATGGATGGTGTAAGTTTTTAATCAATGAATCTAAAAATTCGTTCCATTCACTTTTATCGGATGTTGGGATTTTAAGATTCCTTCCCGTTTCCAGTTTTACTCCCATCAAAATAATCCAATACATTAAAACCGAAAATCCTCCAATAATGCCTACATAAAAAATACTGTTTCTAAATTTTTTCATCTATTTTTCAATTTAATATTCTCATTATATGTACATACTCTTTTCCGTCCAGAAATCGACAAAAAACAGCGTAGATTAAAGAGTTTAGCCAATAAAATCAAGGCAATTTTAAAACAAAATGAAGTTCCTCACAACACCGTCCCTCCAATTATGTAATAACACAGAAAAACTTTGTAATGAAACCCGATTTATAATTTACGACCAACAAATAATTGAGTATTTATCTTAGTTTAAAATGTATTTAGCAAAAGAAAATGTATCGATATAGAAGTAAATTTGCCAGAGTTAAATTTGAAACGATTTCATTAATTCGAAATTATTTTTTCCTTTAAATTATTGCAGAATTACTACTTTTGCAGCCATTAGTAATTAAGCTATATAGAGTACTCGAATCAGAAAAAAAATAAACTAGAAATTAAAAAACTCTAGCTACTAAAATTTACAAATTTCATTAAAATGTTAATAGATCAACAAGTTTCATTAGTAAACAAATACATAGAAAAATCAATCGATTTTGGTTTTGAATACGCACCAAAATTAGTAGGTGGAATTATAGTTCTTGTGGTTGGTTTGTGGTTTACTAATATTGTAACCAGAGCTGTTGGAAAATCATTAGAAAGATCAAAAATTGACCAATCTCTGGTTCCGTTTCTAAAAAGTTTAACCAACATCACTTTGAAGGTTTTAGTGGGTATCACCGTAATGGGAATGATTGGTATCCAAATGACTTCGTTTGTGGCTATTCTTGGAGCCGCTGGTTTGGCCGTGGGTATGGCATTATCCGGAACACTTCAAAATTTTGCCGGAGGTGTTATTATTTTGATTCTAAAACCATTTAAAATTGGTGATTTTATAGAAGCACAAGGATTTTCCGGAACAGTAAAAGAAATTACTATTTTCTCAACAATGCTCAACACTGCCGATAGAAAATTAGTAATTATTCCGAACGGTCCGCTTTCCACGGGTGCATTGACTAATTTCTCAGCCGAGCCTACAAGAAGAGTCGACTGGACTTACGGAATTTCGTATGGCGATGATGTAGAAAATTTCAAAAAAGCCCTGAATGATTTCATTGCACAGGACAGCCGAATTTTAAAAACTCCAGCTCCTTTTATTGGACTTTCGGCACTTGCAAACAGCTCCGTTAATTTTACTGTAAGAGCATGGGTTAACAGCTCCGATTATTGGAATGTATTCTTCGACATGAACGAAAAAGTATATACTAAATTCGCTGATTACGACCTTCATATTCCGTTTCCTCAACCGGACACTCCAAGTAAACCAGTTTAAGATTGTCATTCAAAAATATAAGAACTTCCCAATTTATTAAAGTTGGGAAGTTTTTTATTTAAAATAGTTTTTTCTTACAAACAAAACTTAAAATTGATATATTTGGAATTACTTATTGTAAAACCAATTCCAAATGACCAAAAACTTAATCTTCCTTTTTTTATTAGTTAGTATTATTTGCAATGCACAAAACACAACAATTACTACAACTGTAAATGACTCCATCTTAATTTGTCCATTTCCAGAAAATTGTGGTTATTATAAAGGTGAAATTACAGATCAAAACGGAATTAAAAAAGCAAACGGAAAAGGGAGAGCTAATTTAAAACATGGAATAGGCGAAGGAAACTGGAAAAACAATCGACTGGATGGTTATGGTTCTTTTGAACTTAAAAATAAAAATAAGTATACTGGTGAATGGAAAGATGGTTTATCACATGGAAAAGGAACTATAATTTATAACAATGGTTCCTCCTATATTGGAGAATGGAAAAACAACAAATTTGATGGACAAGGAACCCTAATCCTAAAAAATAATTATACTTATAAAGGGAATTGGGAGGACGGAAAAAAAACGGGACAAGGAACTATGACTTTTGCAAGTGGAGCTAAATATGTTGGCGAGTGGAAAGACAACAAATTTAACGGTATAGGAACTATGACTTTTTCAAATGGAGCTAAATATGTTAGCAATTGGAAAGAAAATAAATCCGATGTCCTTGGCGCTTTTCACACTCCAAATGGAGAAAAATTTGATATCAAATTGACGGATGAAAAAATAAAGAACACTGCATATATAACATATGCAAAAGATTTAAAATATCCTGAAAAATTCAAATTAAGAGATGAAAAATTTAATGGTCAAGGAACACGAGTATTCTTAAATGGAAATGTTTATGTAGGAGAATTCAAAAACGGGACATTGAATGGACAAGGAATATTATCTTATTTAGATGGCTGGAAATATAATGGCCAATGGAAAGAGGGCAAATTCGAAGGGAAAGGTACAACTACAAATAGCATTACAGGAGAAAGTTACATTGGCGATTGGAAAGATGGAAAACGTACCGGTAAAGGAACTTCCATAAATACGGTACGTGGAGAAAAATATTCCGGCGAATGGAAAGAAGGCTATAGAGCCGGACAAGGAACTATAGTTTATACAAATAAAGAAAAATATTCCGGCGAATGGAAAGAAGGCTATCGAACAGGACAAGGAACTTATACTTGGCCAAATTGCGATAAATACATTGGTTCTTTTATAAAAAATAAACGAATTGGTCAGGGAACTATGTTTTATGCCAATGGAGAAAAATTTGTTGGTGAATGGAAAGACATGGAATTATTCAACGGAATTCTTTACAATAGCAATGGAACAAAAAAATCAAGCTATCGTGATGGTGTTTTAATAGAATAGAACCAATACTACATTCATCAAAAAAATCACCCATTTTTTTTCGAATAGCAAAAAAGATTCTTAACAATACCAACAATTAGACAATACTTCTTCATCGAATGGGCTGTTGTGGAAAAAAGTTCTATTTTTACTAATGATTACTTAGAAAATTACATTGGAAAATAGGTTTTCAAAAGCAGGTCGTAGCATTTAAATACCACTAACAAGTACACAACAATATGGGGCATACCAATTCGGAAAAAGAAAAATTAGCCGTTGCTAACAACTACAAAAATTGGAAAAAATGGGGACCTTATTTGGCCGAAAGACAATGGGGAACCGTTCGTGAAGACTACAGCGAACACGGAGAAGCTTGGGAATACATCGATCACGACAAAGCACGAAGCAATGCCTACCGATGGGGAGAAGAAGGAATTGGTGGTTTTTGCGATTCTCGTGAAATTTTATGTCTCGCACCTGCTTTTTGGAATGGCAAGGATCCTATCTTAAAAGAACGTTTATTTGGTTTGACCAACAATCAGGGAAACCATGGTGAAGACGTTAAAGAGCTCTACTTTCATCAGCTTTCTACACCTACACACACCTACAACAAATACCTTTACAAATACCCACAAAACGAATTTCCGTATAGCGATTTAGTCAACAACAATAGAAGAAGCCGTGAGGAAACCGAATTTGAATTACTAGACAGCGAAGCCTTTAAAGACAATAAGTATTTTGATTGTTATATTGAATATGCCAAAGCCGATATTGATGACATTTTGGTAAAAATTACCGTAGTCAATAGAGCAGCTAATGATGCAAGTATTCACGTTTTACCACATATTTGGTTTCGTAATTTCTGGAAACACAACAACAGACATCCGCGTCCTAACATGGAATCGGTTTCTAACAATACATTGATTTCTAAAAGCAGCAGAAACGGAGATTACTATTTCTATCATGAATATGGCGAGCAGTTATTTTGTGAAAATGAAACCAATAATGAACGTATTTACAATGTTCCTAGCGAATATGAATATGTTAAAGATGGAATCAACAATCACGTTGTAAACGGAGCAGCCACAGTAAACCCTAATAAAAAAGGAACTAAAGCAGCCATTTGGTATAAATTTGATTTAAAAGCTGGTGAAGAAAAAAGTATTAATCTTCGCTTAAGTAACGTTGCCTTAGAAAATCCTTGGGCCGATTTTGAAAATCTATTTGACCAAAAGAAACAGGAATGTGAAGCTTTTTACAACGAAACCATAAACGAAAAAATACCCGAAGCACACCGAGCAATTGCAAAAAGTGCATTTTCAGGTTTGTTGTGGACCAAGCAATTTTATTATTTTAATATCCACAAATGGCTTTTTGGAGGAACCGAAGAAAATCCAGCCAATAGAAGCTTTCCGCGTAACTTTAGCTGGCAACATCTTAATAACCGTCACGTGATTTCCATGCCTGACAAATGGGAATATCCTTGGTATGCGGCTTGGGATTTGGCTTTTCACATGGCATCTTTTGTAGAAATTGATCCTTATTTTGCTAAGCAACAACTGCTGTTAGTTTTGCAAGAAAGTTATATGCATCCAAACGGACAAATTCCTGCTTACGAATGGAATTTTAGCGATGTAAATCCTCCTGTGCATTCCTGGGCGGTTTGGCATGTTTACGAAAAAGATAAAATTCGTACAGGCAAAGCCGATACTCCATTTCTTGAAAAAGCATTCCAAAAACTGCTTATTAATTTTACTTGGTGGGTAAACCAAAAAGATACCAGTGGTACCGATTTATTCGAAGGTGGATTTTTAGGTTTGGATAACATTGGGGTTTTCGACCGCAATCACATGCCGGAAGGAATTAAGAAAATGCAACAAGCCGACGCTACGAGTTGGATGGCGATGTTTTCGTTAAATATGCTTCGAATGTCACTCGAATTGGCAAAAACCAACAAAATCTACGAAGAAGTATCTGCTAAGTTTTTCAGACACTTTTTAAATATTGCCTGGGCGATGCATCACATTGGTAAAAAAGATATTTCACTTTGGGACGACGAAGACAATTTCTATTATGATGTTGTCGAAATGGCCAATGGTAAAACCGAGCGTTTAAGAGTTCGTTCTTTAGTGGGAGTGATTCCAATGTTTGCTGTCGAAATCATGCATAAAGATTTGTTTGAAGAATTGAAAGATTTTAGAAGACGAGCCAACGAAATTATAAGAACACGACCTGATTTGGCTTCGTTGATTTCTAATTTAGAAAAAACCAATGAAGAGGGTAATTTTCTATTCTCGATCATGCGTGGTTTCAGGTTAGAACATTTGTTAAAACGCTTGCTGGATGAAAATGAATTTTTATCTGAATTTGGAATTCGCTCACTTTCTAAGTTTCATAAAGATCATCCATACGTATTTAATAATTCGCACCAAATTCAGTATGAACCTGGCGAAAGTCGTTCGGCTATGTTTGGTGGGAATTCAAACTGGCGAGGTCCTATCTGGATGCCAATCAATTATATGATCATTCAATCGTTACGAAAGTATTATACTTTTTACGGTCCAACTTATGTTTATGAATTCCCAACTGGATCTGGAAATAAACTAAACCTAAAAGAAATTGCAAACGAACTAAGCAAACGACTCATCAAACTTTTCGAAAGAAATCCAGAAGGGAAATTTCAATACCATGCTGACGACCATGAAAAGCATTTCACACACAACGAACATTTTAGAAATGAACACTTTTTCTATGAATTCTTTGATGGTGACAATGGTAAAGGACTCGGTGCTTCCCATCAAACGGGATGGACGGCACTTATTGCTAATTTGATTTTGGAATTAGAAGATAATAGTTAAAATTAATATTTGTAGGGATGGATTAAAATCCATCCCTACAATATATACCGAGCCTAAGGCTCTTTGATTTTATCAGTGAATAATAACCCTTTATTTAAATTCAAGATTCCAAAAAATAAAGTTCCGTAGGAACGACGCATTTTGTAGCCCCGAAATTTATTTCGAGGAAATTTTTTGATACGCATTAGAAAGTCCCGTAGGGACGATACATAAATTAAATCTTTGCGAATCTCTGTGTTTCCTTTGTGCATCTTTGTGAAATAACTCATCCAAATGTTTTTTTTTGATATTAAACCATAATTCCACTACACCCTAGCCCCGATTACTTCACTTAACTTTTATTTTTATAGGAGTTCAGTGAACTTTGTTTGAAATGGAAATCCTTATTGTTTTTGCTGCCAAAAACAATAAGATTGAAATGAATAGCGGGAAATTGCTTCAAAAACAACAATAACAGCTCTGGATTGCTTGCTTAGCAGCAATGGCATTTCCAAACAAATCCTTTATATTTGCAATTAAGAACAAGAGGATTTTTAAAATTAACTCTATACGCAAAATGAGGCATACCAAAGTTAAAGACCTACTAAATAGTACCACGACGCTTCAGGAAGTAAATGCAAAAGGTTGGGTGAGAACTTTTAGAAACAACCAATTTATTGCTTTGAATGATGGTTCTACCATTAACAACATTCAATGTGTAGTCGATTTTGAAAATACTGCTGACGAAATTTTAAAAAGAATCACTACCGGAGCTGCGGTTTCGGTAACTGGAACTTTGGTTGAAAGTAAAGGATCAGGACAAAAATATGAGATTCAGGTAGCAAAATTAGAAATTCTAGGCGATTCTGATCCCGAGAAATTCCCGATGCAACCTAAAAAACATTCGCTGGAATTCCTGCGTGAAAATGCACATTTGCGTGTAAGAACAAATGCTTTTGGTGCCATTATGCGTATTCGTTCGGTATTATCATTTGCGGTGCATAGCTATTTTCAGCAAAAAGGTTTTGTGTATGTCAATACGCCAATTATAACTGGAGCTGATGCCGAAGGAGCTGGAGAAATGTTTCAGGTAACTTCGTTGCCATTGGATCATTTACCAAAAAATGAAGAAGGAACTATCGATTATAAAAAAGATTTTTTTGGTAAACACACTAATTTAACGGTTTCAGGACAGCTGGAAGGTGAAACTTTTGCGATGGCTTTGGGGCAAATTTATACTTTTGGACCAACGTTTAGAGCCGAAAATTCGAATACTTCCCGCCATTTGGCTGAATTCTGGATGATTGAACCCGAAGTCGCTTTTAATGATTTGGATGACAATATGGATTTGGCTGAAGATTTTATTCAGTATGTAATCAAATATGCTTTGTATAATTGTGGAGACGATTTGAAGTTTTTAGAAGGACGCCTTTTAGAAGAAGAAAAATCAAAACCACAGGCAGAAAGAAGCGAAATGACTTTGTTGGAGAAATTGAATTTTGTTTTAGAAAACAATTTCAAACGTGTTTCGTACACCGAAGCCATTGACATCTTGAGAGAATCGACTCCAAATAAAAAGAAAAAATTCAGTTATATCATTAACGAATGGGGCGCCGATTTGCAATCGGAACACGAACGTTATTTGGTAGAAAAACACTTTAAATGTCCGGTAATCTTGTTTGATTATCCGGCAAATATTAAGGCTTTTTATATGCGTTTGAATGAAGATGGAAAAACCGTTCGTGCCATGGATATTCTTTTTCCAGGAATTGGAGAAATTGTAGGAGGTTCACAAAGAGAAGAACGTTTTGATGTTTTGGTCGAAAAAATGAAAGCCTTAGGAATCGACGAAAAAGAATTGTCATGGTATTTAGATACCCGAAGATTCGGTTCGGCAACACACTCAGGTTTTGGACTTGGATTTGAAAGATTAGTACTTTTTGTTACAGGAATGTCCAATATTCGTGATGTAATTCCGTTTCCTAGAACACCGGGAAGTGCGGAATTTTAAGACGCGGAGGATTTGCCACAAAGACGCTAAGACACAAAGTTTTTTTTAGTGAAATAAAAAATAAAATTTGATATTAAAATTGAATTCTATTAAAAACAAATAGAAAGCTTGGATTCATAATATCTTCGTGGCTAGAAAAACTAAAAAACGGTATTAAATGATTGACGAAAGAACAGAAGAAATAGCCAAGATAATTGTAAATTCTGCTTTTAAAGCTCATAAAAATCTTGGACCTGGCTTACTGGAAAGAGTTTATGAAGTTTGTTTAGCGTATGAAATAAGCAAAGCAGGATTGGAAGTTCAAAGTCAAGTTGATGTACCAATTATTTATGATGGAGTCACACTTAAAGAAAAATTAAGACTTGATTTGATAGTTGAAAACACAGTAATTATAGAAGTAAAAGCAGTCGAAATTGTAAATCCAGTTTGGCATGCACAAATAATAAGCCATTTAAAATTAACCGAAAATCAATTGGGATTTTTAATCAACTTTAATGTGCCATTAATAAAAAATGGAATAAAAAGGTTCATAAATACAACGTCAAATTATTAATCATAGAATTTTAGAGACTTTTTCTCTTTAATAAAATAAAACCTTTGCGACTTAGTGCCTTTGTGGCAAATTTTAGTGGCAATAAAAAATATAGTGCCTTATTATGCTAAAGCAATTCTTAAATTTAAAATTATCTCAAAAATTATCTCCACAGCAAATTCAGCTGATGAAGTTAATTCAATTGCCTACGCAAGCCTTTGAACAACGTCTTTTAGAAGAAATGAATGAAAATCCAGCCTTAGAAACTGGAAAAGAAGATGAAGAATACGAAAAAGACGAGTTTGAAAATGACGATTATGATGATTACGATGATTCTGAAAGTATTGATGCCGACGACATCAACATCGACGAATATTTAAGTGACGATGATACGCCTGATTATAAAACGCAGGCAAATAATTATAGTGATGACGATGAAGCTCGCGAATCGCCACTTGCTGCACCTATTAGTTTTCATCAGGATTTAATCAATCAACTTAATACCTTTATCTTAGACGATCACGAAAGGGAAATTGCTGAATTTCTTGTAGGAAGCATTGACGACATGGGATACATACGCAGAAGCATTCCTGATATTGTAGATGATATGGCTTTTACACAGGCCATTTATACTGATGAGTATATGGTCGAACGCATGCTACAGGTTATTCATCAACTAGAACCTTCAGGTGTGGGCGCACGCGATTTACAGGAATCTTTGTTATTACAACTCAAGCACAAAACTCCAACTGAATCGGTTGAATTAGCCGCTGAAATTATCGAAACTCAGTTTGATGCTTTTACCAAAAAACATTACGACAAACTGATTCAAAAATTTAATATTTCGAATGAACAACTTAAAAAAGCGATTTACGAAATAGAAAAACTAAATCCAAAACCAGGAGGTGGATTTACAGGAAACAATAAAGTAACCGAGAATGTTGTTCCCGATTTTGCTATTCGAATTGTGGATAATGAATTAGAATTGAGTCTGAACGGAAGAAACGCTCCTTCGCTTCACGTATCTAAAGATTATCAGGAAATGATGCAAACGTATAAGGATTCGCGTGATAAATCGAATTCTCAAAAAGAGGCTGTTCAGTTTATCAAACAAAAACTGGATTCGGCCAAATGGTTTATCGATGCTATCAAACAACGTCAGGAAACGCTTTTTGTAACCATGAATGCCATTATGCATTATCAGGAAGAATATTTTCTGGATGGTGATGAAACGAAGTTAAAACCGATGATTCTAAAAGATATTGCAGATATTGTAGGTCTAGATATTTCGACTGTTTCCCGTGTTGCCAATAGTAAATATGTGGAAACGCCTTATGGGACCAAACTGATTAAGGAATTTTTCTCGGAAGCAATGAAAAATGATCAGGGTGAAGATGTTTCGACATTGGAAATCAAAAAAATACTTCAAAATATTATTGAAGAAGAAGACAAGAAAAAACCACTTCCTGACGATCAGCTAGCCGAATTATTAAAAGAAAAAGGCTATCCAATTGCCAGAAGAACTATTGCTAAGTACCGTGAACAACTGGATATTCCAGTAGCAAGAATGCGAAAAAAGATATAATTATTCCAAAATTATTTCGAAAATAAAAAAGGCTGTTTCAATTGAAACAGCCTTTTTCTTTATAAGAATTTGAGATTCTTTATTATTTTTTCTTACCGTCGATAATAGCACCTGTTCCTGCACCAACACCAGCACCAGCCAAACCACCAATTATAGCTCCCTGACCTTTTTTCTTGCTAATAATAGCACCTGTTGCTGCACCAACACCAGCACCAATAACGGCACCTTTTGCTGTACTACTCCATTTCTTTTTTGCAGGAGCAGCAGGAGTTGCAGCTGCTTGTGAAGTTTCTTTCACAATCACTACTTCTTTTTCTTTCTCTTTGCTAGCTTGTTCCGCTTCTTGTTTTGCCATTTCTATTTTCATAGAGTCAATTGCTTTTTGCTTGACCATTTCTACTTTCATAGAATCAAGCCTTGCCTGACTGTCGTCTACAACCCCAGCAGTTTCTGCTTTTTTACAAGAAATAATCATTAAAGAAGCTAACATTACATAAATATATTTCATGACTTACAATTTTTAAAAAATTAATACGCTACAAATATACAACCAACAATGGCGAATCCGCTTTATATGATTCTTTTAATTTGTTATAAAATTCAAACCTAACGAACTTGCGTCTAAAGCCCTGACTCTTGCTGATTTCTATACCTTACATCAAAATATGCCGCATGGCTTAAAGGCTCCATTCCTGTGAATAATTTATTGATAATCGTTGATGTTTTTAGAAAAGAGAAGATTACTCGGTAACTAATTTGAATTTTACAGGTTGAAAAAATATTTTTGAGTCTTTCTCAAAATAAATTCCGTTTTCTTTTTTCTCTAATTTTACTTGATAACCATGAATTAGTGAAGTTTGTGCAATCACATTTACCTGGTACGTATTAGCAATTTTGTTTGTACTGGAAATATTTTGAACAATGCCATTAATCACAACCGATTTTGGAACAACATTCATGTTATTTAATTCAAAAGAAACCACATATCCTTTCTCACTATTCCTACTGTAGCTTTTGTACGTTTGGTTTTTAATATCTAAAATTTGTCTGGAACAGGAAAAAAGAAAAAAAATTCCGAAAGAAAATAATAAAAAGATGGATTTTGAAATACTATTTTTCATACTTTTAGAGGCTTTAACAGCCTCAAATTTAATGAAATTAACGAACTAGAATAATGAAATTAAAATATGTTATTAAAACATTGCTTGTAGGATTGATTTTCACGTCTTGCAGCAAGGATTCTGATTCTAATGAAACCACCACCATCACCGAACCAGATGAAATTAACAACTTTGTTTGGAAAGCCATGAATTCTTGGTACTACTGGCAACCTAAAGTAGCCGATTTGGCCGACAGCAAAATCACTTCTACTGCCACCTATAATAAATTTATAAATGGAAAAACACCAGATGCGCTTTTTTATTCGCTGCTGTATCAAAGAGGAACTGTTGATAGATTTTCATGGATTGAAAACAGTAATGAGGTAGTGTATGCCTCAAAAATCGCAGAAGTCGAAAAAAAAGGTGGTTTTAGTTATGGAATTTACCCTAAAGACGCATCCAATATAAATATGGTAGCCTTGATTAACTACATTGTACCTGGCTCCCCAGCAGCTTTGGCGGGATTGAAAAGAGGTGATGTTATTACAAAAATAAATGGAAGCCAACTTACTTTAAGTAATTATGATCAACTAGAAAACACACAACTGACACTTACTTTAGCAGCAAGTGTGCAATTTATAAGTTCTGGTTTAGCAACCACAGACAAAACCACAACTGTAACTGTAACAAAAACCGAAATTGACGAAAACCCAGTTGCTTATTACGAAAAGAAAGTATATGGCAGCAAAAACATTGGTTATTTGGTTTATAATGGTTTTAAATCAGATTATAATGAAGAACTCAATGCGGCTTTTGCTAAAATGCAATCGGATGGAATTAACGAATTGGTTTTAGATTTAAGATACAATGGAGGTGGTTCATTAGAAACAGCAGTTGCTTTGGCACAAATGATTAACGGAAGTTTTACCAATAAACCCTATGTTTATTTAGACTTCAATGACAAACACAATAATGAAGATCACTATGAAAACCTTTCCGAAAAAGTGAAAATTTTTAATTTGGTCGATAATGAACCTACTTTTCAGAGAGAAGAAAATATAAACAACCTTTCTTTGACAAAAATATATGTGTTGGTAAGTTTTCAAACCGCTTCTGCCAGCGAGCTCACCATACAATGCTTAAAAAAATACATTAGCGTAACCACAATAGGCGAAGAAACAGCAGGCAAATTTGTAGGTTCTAATACATTATACGATTCTCCTGCTTATGGTTATACCTCATATGCCAATAGAAGCACCAAACACAAATGGCAATTGCAACCCATTACCTTTTCATATTATAACAAAGACAAAGACGTAAATCCAACTAAAATTACACCTGATTACGAAATTAATCCTTACAGTACTTTCTTAAATCTGGTTGAATTTGGAAACGTAAAAGATCCTTCTTTGAAGAAAGCTCTCGAATTAATTACGGGACAAACTATGCGAACTACAGAAAAAAATACGGATATCTCTTTGCCGTTAAGAAGTGGTAATCTTGCTGCATTCAACCCTACAAACACTGCCAAAGGCTTGTATATAGAGGATTTTAAAAGTCTAAAATAACAATTTGAAAACTAGAATGTCAATCACAAGCTAATTTCACAATTTAGAAAAAAATATATTTAAAATAGCAACCAATCTCTTTCAGGATTTTAATATTGAAAGAGATTTTTTATTTATCGTCATTCTTTTGCATGGCCTCAAAATATGCTGCACGACTTAAAGGTTCGTATTCTTCGGTTTCTCCTAATAATACTAATTTGTCGTTGGCTGTTTTTCTAAAACTATAATGTGCCAGATTACCCGTTCTGGTACAAACCGCATGAACTTTGGTTACATATTCGGCTGTTGCCATCAGCGCTGGCATAGGACCAAAAGGATTTCCTTTAAAATCCATATCTAATCCAGCTACAATAACACGAATGCCCTGGTTAGCCAAATTATTGCAAACAGTTACAATTTCGTCGTCAAAAAATTGTGCTTCATCAATTCCAACCACATCACAACCTTGAGCCAAAATAGCAATATTTGCAGCAGCTGGAACCGGTGTCGAACGAATTTCATTGGCATCATGAGATACCACCATATCCTGATGGTAACGTGTATCAACCTCTGGTTTAAAAATTTCTATTTTTTGCTTGGCAAATTGTGCTCTTTTTAATCGGCGAATCAATTCTTCTGTTTTACCCGAAAACATCGAACCGCAAATAACTTCAATCCAACCAAATTGCTCTTTATGATTTACTGTATTTTCGAGAAACATTTTGTATTTTTCTAACTTAAAAAATGAATAGTTTTTATTACTTTGTAAACGTATAAATCGGCTTAAGATTTTATACTTTTACGCTTTCTCAAAAGTAGAAAATTTTTAGCAATTTGGAGGTTTGTGAGTACTTAATTAAAAGCAATCTCAAAAATCCCTCTGCATTCAGGAAACAAAAAGTCATTCGCCAAAATACATACTATAATTGAACCATTATGAAAAAAAGATTAGAAGCCGATTTAATTAGCATCGCTCACAGAATTTTACAAATCAAGAATAAATCTGATGTCAATCAATTGTATTTGGAAACCCAAAAACTTTACGAAAAATTGTCTGTTTTAAAATTTGTTGAGGAAAATTATGGCGATGTAAAACCTACAATTGGCAGCTATAGCGAAATTGAAAAGGAAATCGAAAATTTCTACGACAAAGAAACTGCGCCAGCTGTTGAAACAGAAACTGTAGAAAACAACCCGAATCAGGAAGCGGAAACAGAAACAACAATTGAAGAACCAATTGTTGCCACCGAAGAAGAAGCAGAAATTGTCCCGGAAGCAGTAATCGAAGAAGATGAAATTATCGAGGATGAAAATACTGAAGAAGAAAGTGAAAATGAAGATGATGAAGAATTAGCTTCTGAAGAAGAAACGGAAACCGAAGATAATACTATTGAATTCCATGAATCAGAACCTGAAATTGAGGAAGAAACAGAAGAGGAAGAAGTAGAAAATGTAACAGAACAAATTCCTGAGTTTAAAGCTGCATTTGAACTAACTGATGAAGTAGAAACCGAAGAAAAACAAGAAGAAAAGCAACCAGAAGAAGTTAAAAAACCAGAAACGGTACAAATTTCATTTGAAGATCTATTAGGCTTAAGCTATAATGAACCTGAATTTGTAAAGTTAGACGAGATTCCTGCTATTCCTAAAGAAGTGGTTTTTGAAGCTGCTAAACCGGTGGAAACTCCAGTAGAAAAAGCGGTAGAATCTAGTGAAAGAACAAGTCCGAAAACGGTTTCTTTAAATGACAAATTAGCTAAAGGAATTGAAATTGATTTAAATGACCGCATTGCATTTGTAAAACATCTTTTTGGCAATAGCAACGAAGATTTTAATCGTGTGATGAATCAATTAATTACTTATGATAATTTTTTCGAAACCAAAAGTTTTATTGACGAAATGGTAAAACCAGATTACAACGACTGGCAAGGAAAAGAAGAATACGAAGAGCGTTTTATGGAAATAATTGAAAAAAAGTTCCTTTAAAACAAAAAATGCTTTTAAAAAATTAAACACAGATTTCACAAATTCACACGAAATACAATCTGTTTGAATTACACGAATTTCTAAAAACTATTTAAAAATTCGTGTAATTCAATTTTTAAAAAAATCAATATCATTTGTGGAATTTGGGTCTGAAAATTTTAAATACGAATGCCCTAGTTAAACTAATTTATGTCAAAATTATATATTGTTCCCACGCCTATAGGCAATCTTGAGGACATGACTTTTAGAGCCATTCGAATTCTAAAAGAAGCCGATTTGATTCTTGCCGAAGACACACGCACCAGTGGAAAACTCTTAAAGCATTTTGAGATTAGCACCCACATGCACAGTCATCATATGCATAACGAGCACAAAACGATTGAAAATGTAATTTCCCGACTCAAAGCAGGTGAAAATATTGCACTTATTTCGGATGCGGGAACACCTGCTATTTCCGATCCTGGTTTTTTATTAACGCGTGCTTGCGTTGAAAACGGAATTGCTGTAGAATGTCTTCCGGGCGCTACCGCATTTGTTCCTGCTTTGGTGAATAGTGGTTTACCAAATGACAAATTTGTTTTCGAAGGTTTTTTGCCTGAGAAAAAAGGCCGCCAAACCCGATATTTAGAATTAGCTGAAGAAACCAGAACCATGATTTTGTATGTTTCTCCACATAAGTTAGTAAAAACACTTGCCGAATTTGTGACTTATTTTGGCGAAGACCGACAAATATGTGTTTCCAGAGAACTCTCAAAATTACACGAAGAAAATCGCCGAGGGACAGCAAAAGAAGTATTAGCTCACTTTGAAAAAACAGCTCCTCGTGGTGAAATTGTTGTGGTTGTGGCTGGAAAAACTATCGTTAAAGAACCTAAGAAAAGTAAATTTTCGAAAGAAGAACAAGAAGAAGAATAAAAACTCAGCCATAGATTAAAGGATTAACAGAGAATATTTTTAATCGGCAGCAAAAAAATAAAATTTAAAATCATGAGCATTCAAGCCTTTTTACAAAAATTAAAAGAAACACCCGAAGCAATCACTTTTCCTGAAACCATTGCTGTTATTGAAGAAAATTACAACTTCACACCAACGGCTTTTAAAAATGGTGAAACCTATAATGCTGCAGGAACTAATTCAGGTTCTTGTAAATTATTTGCTTTCGCTCAATTACAAAACTTATCACAAGCAGAAACTTTATTCTGTTTTGGTGCTTTTTATAATGATGAAGTATTAGGAGATCCAGAAGGAACCAATCATCAAAACATTCGAAACTTTATGATTCACGGTTGGGACGGGATCGAGTTTGAAGGAACAGCTTTAGAGTTGAAATAAATTATTTAAGATTTTCGATTAAAAAATCACAAATCAAATGCGTTGGACTCTTAAACCCAAACCTTCGGAAGACAAAATCAAACATTTGGCGCAAGCCTTAAATGTAGAAGATTTTGTTGCCCAACTTTTAGTGCAACGCGGAATCGAAACTTTTGAAGAAGCCAAACATTTTTTCCGCCCTTCGTTAGAACATCTGCATGATCCTTATTTGATGAAAGATATGGATAAGGCAATAGAACGCATTGAAAATGCAATCGAAAACGACGAACGCATTCTGGTTTTTGGCGATTATGATGTTGATGGAACTACTGCTGTTTCACTTGTTTCTTCCTATTTAAAAAGTTTTTATCCCAATGTAGCCACTTATATTCCGGATCGTTATGACGAAGGTTATGGCGTTTCCTTTAAAGGAATTGACTTTGCTGACGACAATGGTTTTTCATTAATAATTGCTCTGGATTGCGGGATTAAATCGATAGATCATGTGGCTTATGCCAAAGAAAAAAACATCGATTTCATCATTTGCGATCACCATAGACCAGGAGAAAATTTACCAGAAGCTGTTGCCATTCTCGACCCTAAAAGAAGCGATTGCAATTATCCTTATGATGAATTATGCGGTTGCGGAATTGGGTTTAAACTCATTCAGGCGTTGGGTTTGAATCGAAATCAAACTATTGAAGATTTAACTCCTTATCTTGATTTAGTTGCTACTGCAATTGCTGCTGATATTGTTCCAATGACAGGCGAAAATCGAGTATTGGCTTATTTTGGGTTACAAGTAATTAACAACAATCCAAGACCGGGAATTAAGGCTTTGATTCATCAAATAAAGAAAAAAACATTAGACATTACTGATGTTGTTTTTATCATTGCACCTAGAATCAACGCTGCTGGACGAATCAAACATGGAAATCATGCTGTGGAATTGTTAACCGAATTTAATTTCGAACAAGCACAACAATTTGCCTCAGAAATTGAAAAATACAACTCTGATCGTAAAGATTTAGACAAACACATTACTAAAGAAGCTTTTCAGCAAATTGAACAAAATCAGGAGCAGGAACGTTTTACAACTGTTGTTTTTCAAGAAGATTGGCACAAAGGTGTCATCGGAATTGTGGCTTCCCGATTAATCGAAACCTATTATCGCCCAACATTGGTTTTTACCAAAAGTGGAGACAAATATGCTGCTTCGGCACGTTCCGTAAAAGGCTTTGATGTTTACAATGCTCTGGAAGCTTGTTCCGAACATTTGGAGCAATTTGGCGGACACATGTATGCGGCTGGAATGACGTTAAAAGCTGAAAATTATCCTGTTTTCAAAGAAGCTTTTGAAAAACAAGTTCAAGAAACAATTCATCCTGACCAACGTATTCCTGAAATAGAAATTGATGCAGAAATCAATTTTTCAGACATTACACCAAAACTCACCCGAATCCTGAAACAATTCGAACCTTTTGGCCCTCTGAACATGACGCCTGTTTTTTTAACCAAAGAGGTTATCGATACGGGTTATGCTAAAAAATTAGGTTCAGCAGATGAACATTTGAAACTATTTGTAAAACAATCCCGAAGCCTCGGGACCGAAGGCATTGCTGCTATTGGTTTTGGTTTAGGAAATAAAATCGATTTGACTACAAATCAAAAACCATTTCAAATTGCTTATTGCATTGATGAAAATGAATGGAACGGCAAAGTTTCAACCCAATTACGACTAAAAAGCATTCAATAATGGATTCCAAAAAAATAGGCAAAAAAGATCCTTACGCTGCCTTGCGTTACAAAGAGTTTAATACCTTTTTATTCTTACGCTTTGCCATGGTATTTGCCTGGTCAATGCAATTTATAGTCATCGAGTGGCAAGTATACAGCATTACTAAAGATGCGCTATCACTTGGATTAATCGGATTAATGGAAGTAATTCCTGCCGTTTCACTAGCCTTATTTGCGGGTCACATTGTAGACCAAAAAGAGAAAAAAGGATTATTGATGAAATGTATTTTTGGTTTCTCCGTAATTAGTTTTGGCCTTTTTTTATTGACCTGGCCTGTTGTGGTTGAAGGTTTTTCAAAACAAATGATATTGTATTCTATCTATTCGTTGGTATTTTTTGGAGGATTAGTAAGAGCTTTTCTTGGACCCACTATATTTTCATTTTTATCCTTACTTGTACCTAAAAAAGTATATCCTAATGCCGCTACATGGAGTAGCACGGTTTGGCAAATAGCCTCAGTTGTAGGTCCTGCTGTTGCTGGATTTTCGATTACATTAATTGGTGTACATTGGTCATTATGTTCAGTTTTTGCTTGTTCAGTAATGGCTTTATTGGCCTTATCACAAATCAGTAAAAAACCAATTATGAATCCAAAAATTGGAGAACCGGTAATGCAAAGTTTAGCTGAGGGAATCAAATTTGTTTTTAATAACAAAACCGTTTTAGGTGCTATTACACTAGATATGGTTGCTGTGCTTTTTGGTGGTGCAGTAGCACTTTTACCCATTTTTGCTCAGGACATTCTAAAAGTCGGACCAGAAGGTTTTGGATTCCTGAGAGCTGCACCCGCTGTTGGCGCTTTCTTAACAATGTTAATTACTGCTTATGTTCCCTTGAGTAAAAACGCAGGTATGAAATTACTAGCTGCTATTTTTGGTTTTGGAGTTTGTATCATCATTTTTGGACTATCTACCCTGTTTTGGGTTTCTCTTTTTGCTTTGTTTTTCAGTGGCGTTTTCGATGGAATTTCGGTAGTTATTCGTCAAACGATATTGCAAATTAAAACTCCTGACAATATGCGTGGAAGAGTTTCGGCTGTAAACTCCATGTTTGTAGGTTCTTCAAACGAATTGGGTGCTTTTGAAAGTGGACTAACTGCCCGATTAATGGGAACAGTAACTGCAGTTGTTTTTGGCGGAAGCATGACACTTTTAGTTGTTTTAACCACTGGAATTATGTCGCCTACTTTTAGAAAATTAGATTTGACTAAAGATATCGAGGAACATGAAAAAGAAGATTAAAAGTATATTTGCTATTTTACAGATTATAACACAAATTTCATGCGACTGTACTCATAATTCTTCATCAATTTAACAAACTTCTGATTACAAATTATATAAGATAAATCTTAATTAAATGATTATTTTTAACTCAAAAGATAATTCTTAATGATAAATTAACCTATTCGAATTGATTTTGTAGTACTTTCATCGCTTTTTAAAAGAAATTTTATATGAGCTTCAAAGGCGAAATTAATGCGATAAGAAGAAAAATTACACGTGGTTTAACCAAAAATATTGGGAGTAATAAATTGACTCATAGTCCAAATTCTGTAGTCGATTTTAAAAACGTTCTCATCTCTCGTCCCAATCATCGTTTGGGGAATTTACTACTTGTAACACCTTTAGTCCAAGAAATCAATAGTGTTTTCCCTAATTGTAAAATCGATTTATTTATAAAAGGTAATTTAGCTCCTATTATTTTCGAAAACTACCTAACAGTTGAAAATTATATTGTTCTACCAAGAAAACCTTTTGACAACCTCATCAAATATTTTCAAGTTTGGTTTAAAATCAAAAAAAAGAAATACGACTTAGTCATTAATATTGATCAAGGCTCTTCTTCTGGACGTTTGTCAACTCAATTTGCAAAAGCTAATTTTAAGTTTTTTGGCGAATTGAATGAAGAAATTACTCAGCAATATCCTGACTACAAGCACATGGCAAAATATCCAGTTTATGAGTTTCGCCATTATTTGAATCAACTTGGGCATCCACAACAACAAAAAACAGTTCCTACAATTAACATCAAGTTGAGTGATAAAGAACTTCAGGATGCAAAATTAGTTTTAGAAAAAATTGTTCCCAATACTAAAAAAACCATTGCCATTTTTACTTTTGCCACAGGGGAAAAATGTTATTGTACAGACTGGTGGAATACTTTTTATGAAAAATTATTAATTACTTTTCCTGATTATAACATAGTGGAAGTATTGCCAGTTGAAAATGTTTCTCAAATCAATTTCAAGGCACCATCATTTTACAGTAAAGATGTTCGAGAAATAGCTGCTTTTATAGCAAATACATCTCTTTTTATTGGTGCCGATAGTGGAATTATGCACTTGGCTTGTGCATCTCAAACAGCTGTTTTAGGGCTTTTTTATGTTACAAATCCTGAAAAATACGAACCTTATGGCAACGGTAGTCTAGCCATTGATACTAAAGTGACCAATTTAGAATCAATGATTGACATTATAAAAAGTCGCCTAAATTAACAACAAAGTGCATATTGGTTTTATTTTTTATTATTTTTATTTAGAATTAATATAAATAAATAATTATATTTGTTTCATACATTAGAAATTATGGAGCAAATACAACAAATCTACCTCAATAGCCTCGGAATCACTTTTTACTGGGAAAAGGAAGAAGGCGTCATTCCTAACAGAGTCCAATTAATATTTAAGGAAATTGGATTATTTTTTACTGTTGACGAATTAAACGAATTTGAATATTTAATTGACGAAAGTATTGCCAAAAATAACTGTTGCGAAGGCTGTGCTTTAAGGAATGCGAACTGTAAATTTTTACTTAAAACACCTTTGTACCAGCTTGATTTATCAGTTTCTATAGGCGAATTAAAGTTCTTAAAAGACTTAGTTAACGGAACTTTATTTAGAATAAAAATGGAAATTTACTTCAATGGAGATGGTAGAAATTAATTTTCGAATGTTTTAAGTTCGAAATTTTCTCCATCGAAAACACCATAAGTAAAGTACGAAATCCAGTCGCCCAGATTGACATAATCGGAGTTTTCGCCTACTGGATGAATCATTGGTAAATGACGATGACCAAAAATTAGATAATTATAATGTTTGGTTTCTAATTTTCGTTTGGCATATAAAATCAGCCATTCGTTGTCTTCGCCTAAAAATTTCACGTCAGATTCACCAGAAATCAATTTGTTTTTTACCGAAAGATATTGCGCTAAACGAACTCCAATATCTGGATGAAGCCATCTAAAAAGCCATTTAGAAAACGGATTCGTAAACACTTTTTTCATGCGTTTGTATCCTAAATCACCAGGACCTTTTCCGTCTCCGTGTCCAATAAGAAAGGTTTTTCCATTAAAAGTAAATTCTTTATTATCATGAAAAACGGGAATATTTAGCTCTTTTTCAAAATAATCATCCATCCACAAATCGTGATTTCCAACAAAGAAATAAATTGGGATTCCGCTGTCGCGAATTTCGGCAAGCTTTCCTAAAACACGCACAAAACCTTTAGGAACAACGGTTTTATATTCGAACCAAAAATCGAATAAATCCCCTAAAAGAAAAATAGCTTCAGCGTCTTTTTTCACTTCGTCAAGCCAGGCAACAAATTTTTGTTCTCTTGGAAAACTCAATTCGGCTGTTGGCGCTCCAAAATGTTGGTCAGAAGCAAAGTATACTTTTTTCATTTAGATAAACTTGGAATTTGGAATTTAAAAATTGGAATTTCTACAAATTATCACTTGCAAACCATTCAGCAAACGAAGATTCTGTTTCTTGTAATTTTAAAGAGAAGAGCGTAATTCCTGCTGGTAAACGGCTAATGATTCTTTCTGCAAAATCAACCACCATATTCTCACTTGTAGGCTGATAATCTACTAAAATTACGTGATGTCCGCGGTTTTTTAATTCGTTAGCCAACTCAACGTGCGGCGTAGTTTCGTTAAAAACAGTTGCATGATCAAACTGATCTACAATTTCTTCTTTGACAATTTTTTTCAAATCAGAAAAATCGATTACCATTCCGAATTTAACATCATTACGGTTTGTAATGGGTTTACCAATAACCGTTACAGACAATTTATAACTATGACCATGTACGTTTTTACACTTTCCGTCGTAGCCGTATAAGGCATGACCTGTTTCGAAACTAAATTGTTTTGTAATTCTGATATTACTCATTGTGGTTTTATTTTGACTGCAAATTTAATGAATTGATATGAGAAATAGCTTTCCTTCTATGAACTTATCAGGGCAAACGCAACAGTTTTAAAATAAAAATAAGACACAAATTCCTCAAATTAACACAGATATAATGTTATATATATTACACGAATCTGCTAAAGGCAGATAAAATTAGTGCAATTCTAATTTCAGAATCACAAAAATTAGTGACAATCCGTGTAATTCGTGTCAAAAAACAACTGCTGTGTTTGCTCTGAGAAACTTATGCAAATTGCAAAATAGAAGCTCTTGACTTTTTAAACCATTTAGAAATTAAGAATCATTTAGAAATACATCTTCAATAAACTTATACTATTACAAAAACTCAGCTTTTAATTCATTAAGAATAAAACTTAAATGACTTATCTGGTAAATCAATTATTTACGTTTAAATTGTTCCAAAGCATTTCTAGTAAAATCAGACAAAACCAATTGTCCCGTTATTGCGGCTCTTTCTAATAATAGCGATTCCCAATTTTCAGTTCCTTCCCAAATTACTTTCTTCATTTCAAATAAAGCATCGGGATTATAAGAAGCTAGTTTGGAAGCAAAATCAGCAATAGCATTGTCTAATAATTCAGTAGTTTCAAAAACTTCAACATACAACCCTTTTTGTTGTGCCCAAGCTGCCGATTTCCATTCGTGAGCTGCTAAGGTTATTTCGGTCATCGCCGTTTTTCCTATTTTTCTACTCACGGCTGGTTCAATCACAAAAGGACCAATTCCAATAGCTAATTCGGATAATTTTATAGAAGCATTTGCTGTTGCAAAAACATAATCACAAGCTGCTGCAATGCCCACTCCTCCTCCAACTGCCTTTCCGTGAGTACGTCCAATAATCAGTTTTGAACAACGACGCATGGCATTGATTAAATGGGCAAATCCAGAAAAAAACTCCAATCCTTCTTCCGGATTTGAAACAGCCAAAAGTTCATCAAAAGAAGCACCAGCACAAAAAGCTGCCGTTCCTTTACTCTTTAAAACAATCACATTAACCCCGTCATTCTCACTTAATTTATTAATTTCGGAAGTCAACAAATCCAACAAAGAACGAGGGAAAGAATTACTTGCCGGATGTCCAAATTCAACCGTAGCAATACTATTTTCTATTGTTGTAATTAATGAGCCGTTAGAACTTTGCATATTCATCGATTAGTTTTTAGGTAAAGTTAAAAATATTCGACAGAAAGAATAGTTTTTTAGAAAGTTGTTTTTTGAATCTCATAAAATGTTATATTTGCCGAACTCTGGGACATTAGCTCACTTGGCTAGAGCGTCCCGATAGCATCGGGAAGGTAACCGTTCAGAATAAAATTGGGGGATTAGCTCACTTGGCTAGAGCGCTTGCCTGGCAGGCAAGAGGTAACCGGTTCGATTCCGGTATTCTCCACAAAAAAATCCTTAAACATCACTGTTTAAGGATTTTTTATTTACTTCAATTCAGAAATTTTTATTTCATTAGTTACAATTTCACTGATTTTTCTTTTCCGTCGTAGCTAATCGTTTTATCGAAATTAGTTGTACCAGTCATTCCAGTCCCTTTTTCCTTAGTTGTAAGTATAATATTAAACGTTCTGTTTTTTATCATTCCTTTGAAGTCTCCTTTTCTTTTTCCAACAGTTAATGTTTTGGTTTGCTCATTCCATTTAAAAGTTATTGTAGAATAGGCTCCTTTTTCATAATTGTAATTGTCATTTTCATCTTCGTATAAAGTGAATTCGCCATTAGCTCCAGGATAAACACGGATTTCTAATTTATCCCATTTTTTCTCCGTAGCATATTGCACTTTTGGACCAAAAGGAATGATACTTCCTGCTTTAATGTACAAAGGAATTTCATCGATGGTTGTTGCTTTTTCAATTTCTTGACCACCACTAATTTTCTCATTTGTCCAGAAATCATACCACGTTGTTCCTTCTGGCAAATACACTTTTGTTGATTTGGCCTGAGTAAAAGTTACAGCTTGGGTTTTTGCTCCTTTAGCTTCATTATCTTTATTCCAACCTGTTTCTTCGTTTGATTTTACAATAGTTTCCGGAGTATATTGCGCATTAACAACTGGTGCAACCAATATTGATTTACCAAACAGATACTCATTATTCATGTCTACCACCTTCTTATCATTAAAATCCATCACCAAAGCACGCATCATAGTCGATTGACTATTGGTAATATACCAAGAAGCAGAATAAATATAGGGCAACAATGAATAACGCAAATCAATTGTTTTGACTATCGCATCATAAATTGTTTCGCCTTTTTTTCCAAAATTATAAATCTCTCTTGGAATATCAGTACCATGTGAACGCATCATAGGAGTAAATGCCCCAAACTGCAGCCAGCGAACATACAATTCCTGAAACGATGGATTCTTAGTTCCGTCACCCCATCCTCTTTTATAAGCACCGGCGAAAAAACCTCCAATATCCGTATTCCAATACGGAATGGCACTCATAGAAAAGTTTAGACCAGCCGGAATCTGATTGCGTAAGGATTGCCAAGAGGAATTCACGTCGCCCGACCAGGTATTCGCTCCGTAACGTTGTTGTCCGGCAAAAGCAGAACGGGTAAGGATAAAAATACGTTTGTCAGCACTTGCTGCACGTTGATGTTCTGAAACTCCTCCTACTGTCATCAATGGGAAAGCATTACGAACTTTTCTAAAAGAACCAAGATGCGTTTTTAAATCAAAATCAGAAGGTTTGAAATCCAGGTGATCTGGTTCTGATGAATCCATCCACCATCCATCAATTCCCAACGAGAAAAGACCTTTGTTCAAATACTTCCAATAAATCTCACGAGCTTCTGGATTGTATGGATCATAAGGCTGAACACCTGATGGATATTCACGATTTGGCGGCCAGGTTTCTAATCCTGATTGTGGCCAGGTACCAAAATTTAAAAGCATACCCTTTGGTTGCATTTCTCTAAATTGCTTGGTTTGTGGTCCAAATGAATTCCAAATAGAAATAATTAGATGTGCATTCATGTTGTGAATATCATCCACCATTTTCTTTGGTTGAGGGAATTCAGGATTTAGAAAATCCATCGCATTCCACAAATAATTATTTCCCCAATATTGCCAATCCTGAATAATTCCATCTAGTGGAACACCCAGTTCACGGTATTTACTCACTACGCCTACCAATTCATCTTGGCTTTTGTAGCGTTCTTTACTTTGCCAGTAACCAAATGTCCATAATGGAAACATCGGAGCTTGTCCGGTAAGCTCTCGCATACCCGCAATCGAACCATCAATATTTCCACCAACCATGAAATAATAATCAATACAATCACCAACTTCTGATTTGAATGAAGCACTTTCTGGCTTATCTTCAAAAGTAGTAGGCGAATAATTATCCCAAAACAATCCGTAGCCTTTTGTAGAAACCAGGAAAGGTACATAATCATCAACATTGCCTTGTACCATGTTGATTTTTGCGTTACGAAGTGATAATTTACCTCGTTGTTGTTGACCCAAGCCATAAATAGCCTCCTCTTTATCTAATACAAACAATTGATTGATACTATAGGTTTTAGATCCTGCATCATCAAAATCAGTAAATTTTGATCCTGATGTTGCCTCATTTAAAAGTGTTGCTCCAGCAATTGTGTAATATGCTATTTTACCCGATTTTAAATCAACATCCACTTTCAGTTTTTCGCTTTTTAACGAAACCACATCTCCTTTTTGTTGAATTGTGAATTTTGTTTGCTGTGGTTTTTTGGTAACGGATAGACTTTCTTTTTTGAAAGCGACTCCTTCAGGTGATTTTAAAATACGAACAATACCTGGACTGTAAAACTGAACCTCAACATCCATCGACTGAAGTTTAGTTTTTAGCCCTAAAGCCGTTTTTTGATAATTTTGAGCTGCTAATGACGAAAAAGAAAACAGCGCAAGCAACAGAATGTACTGGCGGTTTCTACTCAGAAATGCATTTTTCATTTGGTTTATTTTAAGTTAATCAATATCAACCAAAGCTATTTATATTCATTTAAAGAAAGAGGTACGATATGTTGTTTTCAATGGTACAATTTGTTGTTTATTCCTTTATAACAACTCATTATCAGCATTTTTATCGTTTTGTGCATACTTTGACGGACTCACTCCAAAAGCTTCTTTAAAATATTTGCTGAAATATTTCTGCGTATTGAAACCTACTTTTTCGGCAACTTCAGCTACTGGATATTGCCCCTGAATTAAAAGTTGAGCTGCGCGTTTTAATCGAATGGAACGAATAAATTCCGAAGGTGCCAGTCCTGTTATAGAGTGCATTTTTTTATACAATACCGTTCGATCCATTCCCAAATCCTGACTAAATTGCTGAACAGAATAATCTGGATTATCCATGTTTTTTTCCATGCAGTCAAGCGCTTTTTCGATCAACTGTTCGTCAATTGAAGTAATCGTAATCTCTTTTGGATTCACTTCTAATTTTTTCGAAAATGCCGATTGCCGTTGATTTTTCTGAGCAATCAATTTCTCTATTCGAAGTAATAATATTTCCAGATTAAATGGCTTAGCCAAATATTCATCAGCTCCCGATTGATAGCCTGTCAATTTTAAATCTTCAGATGTGCGAGCCGTCAATAATATTACTGGAATATGCGAAGTTTGTACATTTGATTTGATTCGTTTGCATAATTCGAATCCATCAACTTTGGGCATCATCACGTCACTTATGATTAAATCGGGAGATTTTGACAAAGCCAAAACTTCTCCTTCTTCGCCATCAGCAGCTTCAAAAACTTCATATTGATGAGACAATTCAGTTACCAGAAAACGTCTTAAATCGTCATTGTCTTCCACTACTAAAAGGGTCTCTTTTTTAGATGTTGCTGTGATAAGCTGATTATCGATTGTATCTTCAGGAACAGCAATAAGAGTTTCAGAATCTGTTTTTTGAGGAACAAGATTAGTTGGAATTCTAACCGAAAATACCGTTTTCACATTAGGTTCACTTTCCACCATTACATCTCCAGAATGCAATTCGACGTATTCTTTTACCAGATGCAATCCAATACCGCTTCCTCCCTGAGTTGTTAAAGCCTGATAAAAACGGTTGAATACATTAGGCACATCATTTTCCGAAATTCCCGAACCTGAGTCAACAACTTCCAGTTGTATAACATCCGAATTTTGATTTTCTTTTGGTTGCGAAATTCGCACGGTAATTGTTCCTCCTGCTGGAGTAAACTTGAAAGCATTCGACAACAAATTATTAATTACCTTTTGTAATTTATCATTATCAAAATATAGGAACAACTCTGAATTTTCGGATTGTATCGAAAAATCAATCTGTTTTTCCTGAGCCAGTTTGCCAAATAAATCTTCAAATTGCATTACAAAATCTACCAAATCGCCAAAAGTCAGATTCAGTTTTTCACCCGAAATTTCCAATCGTCTAAAATCCAATAACTGATTGACCAAATGTTGTAAGTTTAACGCATGACGATGCACTAATTTAATTCTGGATTCGATAGCAATATCTTTTATTTCTTTTAAGATGGATTCCAACGGAGTAATAATCAACGTAAGCGGAGTGCGAAATTCATGGCTGATATTAGTAAAGAAATTAAACTTCATTTCATTTAGTTTTTCTTCATTCTTACGCATTAATTGCTGATTAGTCCATTTTTTATAATAAGATAATGAAAAATAAAGCAACAACGAGAGGAGTACCAAATACAAAACATAAGCAACTGGCGTTTTCCAAAAAGGTGGATTTACAACAATTTTGATTTCGGAATACTCTTTCGACCATTCTCTACTATTGCTTGCCGCCTTCACTTTCAGCACATAAGTTCCCGGAGCCAAATTAGTATACGAAGCATTTCCAGTTCCGTTTTGCGCTACTATTTCACGCCAATTATCATCAACCCCTTCCAGACGATAGCGATAATAAGTCTGCGTAGGATTGACATAATTCAATGCCGAAAAATCAACACTTATAAAATTCTGATTGTAATTTAACGCAATACTTTTAGTTGTAGCAATTGCATTTTTCAATATGATATTACCATCATAGGATTCTCCAGATTTAACTTTTGTTCCAAAAAGCATCAAACCTGTAAACAATGGTTTTTGCAATTGTTTAAACGACCAAGGTTTTTGCAAATCGATGCTATTAAAACCATTTACACCGCCCATTAACAGATGACCATTATTCGATGCAAAAGTAGCGGAAGCTGTAAATTCATTCTCAATCACTCCATCGTAATGGTTGAAATTGGCAATCAAAAAACGAAGCTTTTTTTCCTTAATATCTACCGCAATACGGGAAACACCTCCCGCGGTGGTAACCCATATTAGTCCTTGTTTGTCTTCTGTAATTCCTTTAATGCTATTATTCACCAAACCATCATCGGAAAAAAGGGTATGCAATTCGCCTTTTGATGGTTGCCAAACATTTAATCCGTCCTGAGTTCCAATCCACACAATCCCGCGACTGTCCTTGAAAATAGCTGTATAATTTTGGTTTTCATTTTTCAGCGATTCTTTTAACGGTTGGCTGATTTTATTCTTTTTATAATTATAAACAAACAATCCGGTGTTACTTCTTCCTAAAAACGATTGGGTATCAAAAACAATCAATTGAGAAACCGAACCTAATGTTTCACCATTCAATCTCAATTGCAATGACTGAAACTCTCCACTCACAGGATTAAAATCAGCTAATCCTTCGGATGTTGCTACCAAAAATTGTCCATCTGGTTTTTCCACAATGTAACGGCAATTCCCACCAAGCCCATCAATATGTTTAAGCTGATTGTTTTGCAAACAATACACTCCTTTATTTCGTGTACAAATCCAAATCCGATTTTGAGAATCTTTTGTCATCGAAAGACAATCTACATCTGCTGGCAATCCAGTAAAAATGGAAAGTTTTGAAGTTTCAGGCAAATAACTGTACAAGCCATTTTTGGTTCCAACAAGAATTGTATTTTGTGTCGTTTGCTCAAAACAAGTGACATCAATATCTTTTAATTGTGTTCCAAAGAACGTTTTACCAACATTCTTAAATTTGAATCGATCGGGATGGTAATACAACAATCCATGATTAAATGTACCAATCCAGAGTCCGCCTTGTGAATCGTTATAAAGTGTACTCGCTTCGGTATTTACTGCGGTTCCATCAACCAGTTTGAACGATGGAATCAATTGTTTTTCTTTTAGGTTTTTATCAATAAACCACAATCCAATGGCGCAACTTACCCATAAATTGCCTTTGTTATCAATAGAAATGGTATTGAGCCAATAATCGGTTTCAAGTATTTTTGTATGCGTTCGTTTTTTAATATCATACCCTAACATCACACCTTTGGATCCATTTCGTATCTGATACAATGAATTATTCGACTGAACCACCATCAGCGTGTTGCCATATTGAGTTGGGTTTTCATTCGACAAAGAATTCGTTTTATACAACTCTTTGGCTGTTTTCAAGTCATAACAAACAATCAATCCGTTTCTGTAAAAAAGAAAAAGTTGTTGTTTGACTACAGCTACATCATACAATTGGTCTTTTGTTCTATTGGGAGTCGAAACATTTTTAAGAAAAACTGAAGTCTTTCCATTTTTTGCATTTCGAAATAACAACTTGTCTGAAGAAGTAAGCACCCAATAATTTTGAGAAGCATCTACAAAAAAATCGGCAATGGGTTCCCGAATTCCCATTTTAAATAAAACGCTATCTGGTTTTGATACAAAACGTTCCTGTTTTATGTCAATACCCATCAACTTTCCTTTGTCTTTTATCCAGACATATTCCTTATCCACATAGCCATGATGAAATCCAGAATAGCTAGTTAATCGAGAAATGTTATTGCCTTTTAAATGTAAATATTTAAAGGAAGTTCCATCATAAATATTGGTGACACCTTCGGTAGTAACTATTATTCGACCATCTTGAAGTTGCAAAATAGTACGCACTCTATTTTCCGAAAGTCCGTTTTTAGAATCGATAGCTGTAAATACGAATGACTGCTGCGCATTTAGAAATACACAGCAAAACAAAAACAACCCAAGTAAAATATTTTGACGAAAATTACTATTCATAATTGCTATTGTGTATTCGAAATTACTATTTCTGAAGCATTTTTAAATCGGCTACTGTTCTAAAACCGACATGATTCGAACTCGAACCTTCAGCCAATCCCATTCGGGCAGAAATTCTAAAACTAGAACAATAAGATTCATTACACAAAAAAGAACCTCCTTTTATTATTCTTTCTTTTTCAAATTGATTATTCGGATTAAAAGCTTCGACAGCTCCTGGCGGGTTGCGTGCTGTTTCTCCTTTCGAAAACAATTCCTGATAATAATTTGCATTGTAATAATCCTGTGTAAATTCCCAGACATTCCCCGCAATATCATAAATCCCTAATGAATTTGGAGCAAATGATTTTACGGCAGCCAAAGCTGCATATCCATCTTGATTGCTATTATAATTCGGGAAATTGCCCTGCCATGTATTGGCTTCTTTATCTATTTTGGATTGATCATTTCCCCAGGCATAAACAGGATTTTTTAAATTTCCCATAGCTGCTAATTCCCATTCGGCTTCCGTAGGTAATCTGCGTTTCGCCCATTTGCAATAAGCCTGAGCATCTTCAAAAGAAATATGTACCACTGGATAATTGTCTTTGCCAATTATATTGGAATTTTTTCCTTCAGGATGCCTCCAATTGGCTCCGTTTACCCATTTCCACCATTGAGAAAAATCATTATAATTTGTAACGTTTTTTACCTGATCATTGAAAACTAAAGAACCCGGTTGTAATAATGAATCGGCTGGTTTTGGGGTTCCTTCGGGCAATGTTTTTTTAAATTCTTCCCAAATAATAGGTCTTTCGGCAGTGGTTACATAATGAGTTTCAACTACAAATTTTTTAAAACTGGCATTAGTCACTTCGGTAATATCCATAAAAAACCCATCTACAGCAACGCTATGTGCTGGTTTTTCATGTTCGAGTGCTAATTTGTCATTTGTTTTTGCTCCTTGTGTAAATGTATTTCCTGGAACCCAAACCATATTGGGAGGAGTCACAATACCTTCTGGTTGTTCTTTGATAATTTCCTCTTTTTTATTACAAGAACAAAGAGCAACCAACAAAAACCCAATTATCCATTTATTTGTTTTCATAATCGTAGTTTGATAAAGCAATCCGATAAGCTTTATTTTATTATCTAAAAAGATATGAAATCCCAATAGAACCATAAAAATATCCCGTCATTCTTTCTGATCTTAATTCTTTACCTCTATAAACAAATGCATAAGAAAGATTCAAATTGTTTATTCGATACCTCAAACCTGCTTCGCCATTGAAACGAAATGGTTTAATATCAAAAGTTACGGGACTGCTATCGTTAAAAAGACTTCCTTGTATGGTGGCATCATAGATTTGATAATTAAAATAAGGAGCCATGTAAAAATAAAATTCGTTTTGGGACAAACTCTTGTCTTTATTCAAGGAAGCACCATAAAAATTAGAACCCGAAAGAGGAACTAATTTTTTAAATCCAATTCTGGTAACAAAACCTGTTGAAAGAGCCGTAAATATGGTTCCTAATTTTGCTTCTGCCTGCCATTGAAAATCGATTCTTTCGCTGTTTATTTTTCTCAAAAAAGGTTTTGCAAACAACGCATACACTTGAATTGCCAATGCATTTTTTATTTGGTAATCCCATTCATCAAAAGCCGTATAATTAAATATACGGTGAGTAGTTGATTGTACTTGGTCAGCAAAAGAATTGGGACCAACATATCCTACTTGGACATACTTTTTTAAAACCGATTGATTGGTATAAAAAGTAGTATTCCCAAATTCCCCAAAAAGATAGCCCGCAAATGGTCGGTCAAACATTTCTTCTTCATCTCTGTAAATATCACGAGGACTATACATGTATTGCCCTAATTTGATCTGATTTACCTGTTTGATCAGCTGTGGCTTTTCTTTTTTAGACAAATAGCG
>Ga0247814_10000390_pt1 | contig 35555 bp, 27 predicted proteins | sample UWRJL179409R1_FD_179947 | JGI IMG/M metagenome (GOLD analysis project Ga0247814, IMG submission 179947) | Plant litter microbial communities from Arlington Agricultural Research Station in Wisconsin, United States - UWRJ-L179-409R-1 | ecosystem: Environmental > Terrestrial > Plant litter >... | reverse complement strand
CCAACTGGAATGACCGGCGCGTGGATATCCAACTGTGCTACAGCGAAGTTCAGCTCAACCATGCGCGGCTCAAACGCCTTGAGCAAGATCCGGCACTACGCAGACAGCGCTGCCAAAGCCCTGACCTGAGGGTCTCCAAAGAGGATTCCGAGCGGCGCTTTGCAGGCAAGCCCGATGGCGCCGTCATGCTTGAGACGTTCCGCAGTTTTGATGCATTTGACGAGACCAACCATTCACATACCGCCGCCTATACCACCTGGCTGAACCTCAAACAGCACGCCTTCCCGCTTTCAGTTCCCGCCCCACAACGCGCGCGGCAGGTGGGTTTTGAATGGATGCTTGATCAGCCTTCACACTACCTATGTGATCTGAGCGGATTGTTTCTGGCAAAAGCCTTCAAGGATGCCCGCTACCATGTCAAGGCGTGTGAAGAGGGGACCGCCCCCTATTGCCCGCGACTTGTCGAAACCGGTGCCTGGGCGCAACGCCTGGAGCAAATCCTTGAACCTGCCGCCGAAAACGGCAATGGACTGTGGGAGCCTCAGCCCCCCGTAACGGACGTGTTATCAAACGCTCGCGCCCGAGAGCTGCACGGCGTGATGGTGGAGGATCCGCATTACCGACTGCGGCATCTGAATATGCGGATTCAAGACCAGCGCTACCTGCTGCAACTGCTCGCTGAGAGAGCACAAAAATACCCCCATCACGGCAGTGCATTGCTGGTGCAGCAGTTGCTTGCCCCTCAGCGAATCAAGGGCAAGACGAACCCTCTGCATCACAAACTCGAACGTCTCAAAGAGCAGGGCCTGCGGGATATCAATCGCTTCACCGCCAGCAGCGAGCGCGCTCAGCTGTGGCGCCAGCTGGAAATGAGCCAGTCGATATTGTGTGAATGTCTGCAACTTCCCGCCACGGAACAAAGCCTTGCGGATCATTTCAGCCAAAACCCTTTCAACTACGCCGCAGCGTTGTATTTCGTCAGCCAACTGTTCGTCACCCTCGCCATGCGTTCAGCGCAATCTGACCCGTTAGCGGCCAGCGCAGACATTACCGACGCTACCACCGGCTTGAGCCTCTACAGCGCCAAAGCGAGCGCCGGGCAGCAATGGATTCACAAGGTCGTCAATGACACTGCGCATCCGCTGCACAGAATGCTCTGGCCTGACGCTGACAAACAGAATATGAACGCCCCTTACCAGCCGCCAGGGGAGCCTGATGTCAATAACGGCGACGGCAGCTTTCGGGCTACCGAGCTGGCGAAAGTCGAACTGGACGACTTACGGCCGGTGGAGAGCTACAGCACGATCGACAGTTTGTTTCTGGCGAGCGTGTTGAAGAAGGGTGACCTGAAAAACACCCTCACCCTTATCGCAAAAGCTGGTGCAGGGGCCCTGGTTTCGATTGGCGAGAGTATGCAGGGTGCCATTGAAGCAGCCGAGCGCGCTGTGGAAGCTGCAAAAGTTGCGGGTCTTACCGAAGCTGATACCAAACCATGGCGGCTCAGTGACGCTCTGCATCGCCGTAGCATCGCTCAAATGCGCAGCATGCTGCCGCAAACCCTTGGAGACCTGCACTTTCTCCCACACAGCGACGCCTTGAACAAGGATTACTACATTTTCGGTCTTGAAGACGCTCCGACGAAAATACCCCGTTCCGCCCAGCCTTACGGTGTTTATCGCAACCAGTACGGCGTGCTGAACCCTCCCGCGGAGGAACATGGGTATAGCCATCCCCAAGGGTTGCGCTCGGACCGAGTAGTGCTCGGCATGCCCCGTAATCACCGTACGGCAATGGCAGTCAGCCGCGTTAACCAGCGGTTCAATGAGGCGTGGCAAAACGAGATAGAGACGCGGGTTGCTGCACAGGGCGCAAAGATAACTGCTTTTGAACACGCGAAAATTCTGCGTGATGTTGCTAAGGATAGTTCGCTGGCGTGGATGTTGAATTCAGTTCCGGTGGCTGGGCTGATTGTGGGGTTGGAGGTTTTTAATCTGACGAATGAGTTGGGAGCGAGAGGGCAGACAGGTCGGGAAAAAGGAGAAGGTCGCGCAAAGGTAGGTGTCGCTAGCGCGGTATTGGATTTAGTCATCGCAATGGAGGCGGTCACTGTGAAAGTAGCGGCCAGCAATTCTCTGCTGGCTGCGGGGAGAAAAACAGTGTTTACCATTCCGGATGAAATGGCTAAAAAAGCTCTCGGCACGCTTAGTAATCGGGTGGTGAAGAAATTAAGTTCTCGCCTCCTAGCGTTGGTTGGTACTGGACTGGCATTTACAGGCATTAGCCTTCATGACGCTTGGTATTCCTACAAATGGAGCGACGATGCGTATATCGGCCACTTGATAATGGCCGCAGGAGGCCTAGTGGCTTCCGCTAGCAATCTGATTATCGCAGGCAGTCTATTTCTAGGACTGTCCCGCCTGGGCTGGGTCAGCCTGATTTTGATCGTGATCGGGGCTGGAGTGGCCTATGCATTAAGCAGCAAGCCTGTTGACGATTGGTTGCAAAGAGGGCCTTTTGGAGAAGATCCTGATGAGGTGGCGATTCATCTACAAGACCCAGAGCGGGCTTTTTACTACCTGGTTGGCCTGTTCGCCAACGTTCGAATCGGTATCTATCGCAACCCCGACTTTATCCCTGATGCCAAGCTAAATGATCGCGACACGGTGCCTTATTCCATTCGCAATGCAAATACCTGCATTCGTATCAAAAGCAATCTAGGCGGGCTCTTCAATGGCCTGGACTACCTGGAGACAAAAGCCTTTCTCAACCTGAAAAGCTTTGAGGTTTTCTTCGAGTCCAGCAGTGAAAGAACCAGAACCAATAGCTCAGACGCCGATATTACTCCAGTTGCCCACAGGCTCTGGCCGGATGCTTTGGAGCTATTCGTGAGAACGCCTTCCTCATACAAGGCAGAACCTGCTCAAAACTTGCCCGAGGTTTATCACGCATGGCGGATACGTGCCCAATTGACCTTGAAAGACAGGCAGCGAACCTGGGTCTTCCCAACACCACCGCCCAAAGATCCGACACCTTTCAGCCAGGCCTATAGCAAACATGATTTTGAATCTCGCGGCAGTTTGTTTTGGGCGGATGAAACCGAGAACCGTGCCAAAGAGGTCAAATGAGCGCCGAGAAGATGCCTTACTATGCCCCTACGGCCTATCGACCAGACCGTACTCCCAACCAACCCGACTCTGCCGAACGTTCATGGCTAAAGCGCTTCGGCAAAAAAAGATTGCCGTGGGGCGGCACGACAGAAGTAGCCCCTGATGATTTTTTACGTGAACGAGCTCCTGAAAAACTGCGTTTTCAAGAGCGAATGCGTAAAGAACGGCAAGAAAAAATGTCAGCTGGGACGTATGTGCCTGCGCCCTATGAGCATGTGGACTTTCACGATAGGCACAATCACGAGCGGTTCAGGTTTTCACTATGGGCCATGCGGGCTCAGTTCTGGATGCATATGTACATGTTTGGTAAGTGGTGGTTCTTGCTGTCTTCGCCATTGATACTGATTGTTTGCTTATATTCAGCCTATAAATCGTTTTCTCCATTTTTTACTGCTTTTCTAAGCAGTTTGTGGGGTATGGCATGCATTATCTCTTTTCCATGTCTGGCAGCCTGGGCGTTAGCCTCTCTCGTCATCCACAAATTCCCCAAACTCTGGGTCAAACCCTCCCGAGGCCCCATGTGGGAACTCAACCGCCGCACCGGTCTGGTCACGGTCTTTGATTATAAAAATAACGGCGAATACAAAAAGAACGGCACCATCGGAGAACTCACTGCGCCGTTTTACGAGTTCGACGCTTATATCGTCTCCGCGCCTGATCGCCAAGGCACGATGAATCATGTGCTGTGCCTGGCTCATCGTTATCGAGACATCGTCATCGATTTCTCATGTTTGATGAACCTTGATGATCGCTTGCAAATGCCCTGCGCTTTATGGGACTTCCTGCAGAACTACATGGACACCAGCCGCCCACTACCTGAGTTGCCACGCTACGAAGAATTCCGCCACCTGGACCCAACTACCGCCGCCCACGACTTGAAAACCGGCCGCAACCCCCGCTACTGGATCGACATGGATGACGAAACCTACAAACAGCACCTGAACCAGCTGCATAAAGCTATCCACAACATCAACACCTTCAAACGTCCGAACCTCATGGCGCGGCATGTGCGGTATGTGGATTGACCATGATGAATTCAAACAGCGATGACCTGCCTTACTATGCCCCGACGGCCTATCGACCAGACCGTATTCCCAACCAACCCGACTCTGCTGAGCGCTCATGGCTAAAGCGGTTTGGCAAAAAAAGATTGCCCTGGGGAGGCACAATTGAAATCGCCCCTGATGAGCTTATGCAGCGGCGTGGACCCAGTAACCTCCGGTTTCGCGAAAAAATGCGTAAAGAGCGCGAGGAAAAATTAGCCGCAGGCACTTACGTGCCTGCGCCTTATGAACATGTGAATTTCCACGATAGACATGACCATGAGCGTTTTAGATTTGCGCTCTGGGCCACGCGAGCTCAGTTTTGGATTTTTCTTTACGGAGCAGGACGATTCCTGTTTTTTTTCGCGCTTGTTATAACCATTCTGACTTGTTTTTTGACTTTGGTGTCGTCGAGTAATGGGTGGAAAATTATTGTTTTGGGGTATTTGGAAACGTCAACAATCATAGTGTTACCTCCTCTGGTTAGCTGGGCTGTAGGCTCGTTAGTTATCCACAAATTCCCCAAACTCTGGGTCAAACCCTCCCGAGGCCCCATGTGGGAACTCAACCGCCGCACCGGTCTGGTCACGGTCTTCGATTATAAAAACAACGGCGAATACAAAAAGAACGGCACCATCGGCGAACTTACTGCGCCGTTTTACGAGTTCGACGCTTACATCGTCTCGGCACCTGATCGCCAGGGCACGATGAATCACGTGCTGTGCCTTGCCCATCGTTATCGAGACATCGTGATCGACTTCTCATGCCTGGTGAATCTCGATGATCGCCTGCAGATGCCCTGCGCGTTGTGGGATTACCTGCAGAACTACATGGACATCAGCGGCCCACTGCCGGAGTTGCCGCGCTACGAAGAGTTCCGCCACCTCGACCCGACCACCGCCGCCCACGACCTGAAAACGGGTCGCAACCCCCGCTTCTGGATCGACATGGATGACGAAACCTACAAACAGCACCTGAACCAGCTGCATAAAGCTATCCACAACATCAATACATTCAAACGTCCGAACCTCATGGTGCGGCATGTGCGGTATGTGGATTAAATGATGAACCTAAAAGAAATACGTTTTTTTGAAAGGTGGGAGCGCCTTGATGCTTTAACGGTGGTCGCATGGCTATCTTTATTTTTAATAGCGGCGGTCATAAGTTCAGGGTTCTTTTTTTTGGCATTAAGGCCTATATTTGATCCTGATTTTTGTCACTACGTGCGCGCGCCGAGGGCGCGCAAGTCTTGCGAGCCTGGTTCAATGTTGGAGGCATTTACCATTGGTAGTGCCTTCACGTATTTAACTTTAAAACTAGCATTGGGCTCTTGCGTTGAGGTGTTATTTCGGCCTTTAGCTCGTCGACCGCTCAGTTCTATTTTACGTATGTTTTTGTTGTTCAAGCGAGTACGTCTGGATAAGGTTGCAGTCAACGGCTCAGTGGATTTGAGATTCGCAAGTCTGCACGGCAACTATCAAACTTACCAAGCTTTCACATTGAAAATTAAAAGTCTGCAGAGGTTAACCTTCTATCAAGGGGATTACATTGATATCTCGCCAAGCTCTATCTTTCGAGAAGGCGCACTCCTCGAATTCTCCTACCTCACCGACTCAACCGGCCTCGATTACGCCAGGGCCAAGGTGCGTTGCGAGTATGAGGGGCAGGTCTATCACGGCGAGCTCGAGCTTGAAGCCGAGAGCTACGAGCTCAGGATTCTGCCCAAGTCTGCCCTTGAAAAACGCCAGTGAGCATTGCCAGGGTGCAGAATCTGAATCCTTAATGATGGCGACATGACCACAGAGGGATTTGCTCACATCCAAGCAAATCCCCCCGCCATTACGCTATAATCCCGCGCTTTAGCTGATCCTCGCCCGCTGCGAGGGCACACATTTTTCTCAGGCGCTTGCCGCCTGCATGCAGACTAAAGAGGCTAGACCCTAGTGGCATTGACGATCCTTGGCCTGTCCGGCGCCCTTAGCCATGATCCTTCCGCAGCTTTGTACATCGACGGCAAGCTGGTAGCGGCTGCGGAAGAAGAGCGCTTCGTTCGCGATAAACATGCAAAGAACCGCATGCCCTACGAGTCGGCGAAGTTCTGTCTTGAGCAGGCTGGCATCAAGCCTTCGGACGTTGATGTGGTGGCGATTCCGTTCGCGCCAATCAGCTTGTTCGGCAAGGCCCGCTGGCACTATGCCAAGCGTTATTGGTACGCCCCGGATCGTGCGCTTGATGCGCTGCTGATGGGCAACCGTCGTTACAAACGCTATCGCAACAAGATCGTCTGGTGCCTGGAGCAATTGGGTTTTGATCCGAAGAAGATCAAGATCGAGCCGGTCGAGCACCATTTGGCTCACGCTTCCAGCGCTTACCACTGCTCCGGTTTCAAAGAGAAAACCGCGATTCTGGGCATCGACGGCAAGGGCGAGTACGCCACGACCTTCTTTGGTTATGGCGAAAACGGCAAGATTCACAAGATCAAAGAATTCTTCGACCCGGATTCTCTGGGCGGCTTGTATGGTGCGATCACTGAGTTCCTCGGCTTCGAGATGCTCGACGGCGAATTCAAGGTCATGGGCATGGCGCCGTATGGCGATGCCAGCAAGTACGATTTCTCGCGTCTGGCGACCTTCGAAAACGGCGAACTGGTGATCAACACCGAACTGGCCAATGTCATCGGCCTGCGTCGTTATAAAGAGAAGGGCAAGGGTTTCTACTTCTCGCCGAAGCTGATCGAGTGGCTGGGTCCGAAGCGCGAAGGCGATATCGCCGATGAGCCGTACATCCACTACGCGGCGAGCATGCAGGCGCTGTTCGAGAAGCTGGCGTTGCAGATGATGGATCATTATCTGGGCGACATCCTCAAGGAAACCGGCAAGATCGCTTTCGCGGGCGGCTGTGCGCTGAACGTCAAGCTGAACCAGAAAATCATCGCCCGTCCGGAAGTCAAAGAGCTGTTCGTTCAGCCGGCTTCCGGCGACGCCGGTACTGCGGTGGGCGCTGCGGCCTATGTGTCCCATGCCCGTGGCGTGCCGGTCGAGAAGATGGAGCACGTCTATCTCGGCCCGTCCTACAGCAACGAAGACGTGATCGCGGCCTGTGCCCGTCACCCGAGCAAGCCGGTCTGGCGCCAGATCGAAAACACCCCGGAGCGCATTGCGCAAATCATGGTCGCGGGCAATCCTGTGGCCTGGTTCCAGGGGCGCATGGAGTTCGGTCCGCGTGCATTGGGTGGTCGTTCGATCATCGGTTGCCCAAGCGTGGCGGGCGTGGCTGACCGCATCAACCATCAGATCAAGTTCCGCGAACGCTGGAGGCCTTTCTGCCCGTCGATGCTCGACACCGTTGCGCCGCAGATGATCAAGATCGATCACCCGGCACCCTTCATGACCTTCACCTTTGAAGTGGCTGAGGAGTGGAAAACCCGCGTGCCGGAAGTCGTCCATGAAGACGGTACGTCCCGCGCCCAGGTGCTCAAGCGCGAATACAACCCGCGTTACTACGACATGATGAAAGCGCTGGAAAACCTCACCGGCAACGGCGTGTCGCTCAATACATCGCTGAACCGCCGCGGCGAGCCGATGATCTGCTCGCCAACGGATGCCCTGAACATGTTCTTCGGCTCGGATCTCGAGTACCTGATCATGGAAGACATTCTGGTGGTCAAAGACGGCGTGGAAACCTATGACACGCTCGGCTGAGCGCCATGTGCTGCAGTTTTGCCACGGCTATGACGGTCCGTTTCTGGACTGTGCCCGGCAGTACGCCAGTCTGTTTGTCGGCAAGGGGTACCGTGTCACCACGGTATTCCTGACCGGCGCGGCCGATGCCGAGGTGGCAGCCGGTTGCGCGTCCGATGAAGTGCTGTTTTTAGAGCGCAGCTCGGCCTCGGTTCGGGGCTTGAAGCTGGGTGCTATTCGCGATCTGCGCAAGATCGCGGCGTCCCGCAATTTCAGTTTCTGCATCGCTCACCGCTTCAAGCCGGTGTACATCGCCCTGCTGGCCACCGGTTTGCCAGTCATCGGCGTGCACCATGCGTTTGGCGACTATCAACGGCGTACCCGCAAACTTTTTGCACATCTGTTTCGTAAGCGCCTGAGTCTGCTGGGCGTCTCTGATGCCGTGCGCGATGACATGCGCAAGAGCCTGCCGAACTGGCCAACCGGGCGGATACAAACGTTGTACAACCGCATCGATATCCCGCAGTTGCAAGCCAGCCAGCTCACTGCTGAACAGGCGCGCATCGAACTGGGACTGTCGGCGTCGGCGTTTATTGTCGGTAACGTAGGGCGGCTGCATCCCGACAAGGATCAGGCGACCCTGCTGCGCGGTTTTGCCAAGGCTTTGCCAAGCCTGCCGCAGAACAGCCAGTTGGCGATTCTCGGCAAAGGCCGACTTGAGCCACAACTCAAAGCGCTGGCCCTGGAACTGGGGATCGGTTCGCAGGTGCTGTTTCTTGGGCAAGTTGCCCAAGCGAGCCTATATTACAAAGCATTCGACGTATTCGCCTTGAGCTCCGATCACGAACCGTTCGGCATGGTGCTGCTGGAAGCCATGGTCGCTGGCGTGCCGGTGTTGGCGACGGCCTGTGGCGGGGCGAAGGAAGTCGTTGAAGGCGTGGGTGTGTTGTTTCCCTTCGCTGATGACGAGCGCCTGGCTCACGGGCTGATTCATCTGGCGAATCTGGATGACGAGCAGCGCCAGGCCTGTGCCGAGCTGATGCTGTTGCGCCTGCAAGAGCGGTTTTCGGATCAGGCGGTGCGCGATGTGTTCTGGCGTCTGCCGCAAGTCACCAGCCTGATTGTGGAGTCTTGATGCTCAACAGATTTCAAGGTTGGCGTGAGCGTGGCTGGACACCGATCGATGCCCCAACCTACCAGACAACATGGCACCGTTATGGCGGTAGCGTGGCGACTCACCCGATGGTTGTCGAGCGTCTGGCGCACCTGGCGCAGATCCCCGTGCGCTATCTGGGCTGGGAACAGGACGGCGAACTCAAGGCAGCGGTTGCCACGTGGGGGCGCTCATTGGCGTTGTCCAAGGACGTGCTGAAAAGCGTTGGCAAGAAAGGTTTGTTTGATTTGGGCAATGCCGAGTTGATCCTGCCGGTTGCTGCTGATGTTCAGGTGCCGGTTCGCCATCGCGGCCGTTACCTGTCGTCGCTCAATGAAGGACGCATCAGCACCTTCAAGCCGCAAGTCGAGTCGCTGGCCATGGCGCGCACCCCGGAAGAGCTGTCGAAGAAGTTTCGTTACAACCAGCGGCGCGAGCTGCGTTTGCTGGAAGAGGCGGGCGGCATCGTTCGCCCGGTGACTGATTTCACCAGCGCTGAGCTGGCCCACATGTATTGCGATCTTTTCCTGCGCCGCTGGGGCTTTGCCGCGACAGGTGCCGAGAATATGGCCGAGGTGATTGAGCTGCTGCGGGATTTGCTGATCGGTTCGGTGGTGTTCCTCAACGACGCGCCGATCGCGATTCAGTTGGTCTATCGCGCGGAGTCGCCGCAATGGATCAGCGTCGAGTACGTTAACGGTGGCGTTGATCCCGAAACCCGGGATTTCAGCCCTGGCAGCGTGCTCAGCTTCATCAATACCCAAAGCGCCTGGGAAGATGCACGCAACCTTGGCAAAGCGTTGCGTTTCTCTTTTGGGCGCGCGGATCGCGAGTACAAGGACCGTTGGTGCAACCCTGTGCCGGTGTTTCAGATTTGAGCCGCAAGCAGCAGTTGCTCAAGCGCCATCGCCGTAACAAGCGGGTGGCGCTGCTGGTTGGCCTGCTCGTGCTGATTGTGGTGGGCGTTTGCGTCGCGTGGTGGCTGCCCATCCTGTTGGCGATAGTTGGCTGGGTCGGCCACGAAGCCTGGTTCGCCGACCACCTGTTTTATTCCCCGAAAGACGATTATCAATACAACTTCGCTGCGGACGCCGAGGTCCCGGGTGTACGCCTGGAAGGCCGCCACTTGCGCTGCGATACCCCACTGCAATGTGCCGGCGATGAAACGCTGATTCTGGCGGTGAAAGTCCGTGCCTCCTGGCTGGGCCGTTTTTTCGACCCGGTTGTCGAGTTGTCCGGTGAGGGTGTCAGCGATCGGCAGACCTTCGAACGCGGCGTCGATGGCTTGCGCTATCTCAATCTGAGCGGTCTTGGCTCTTCTTTAGCGTCGGGTTCTTTGCAGCTCAACGGACGCTTCTGCGCCATCAGCGGCGCGCCGCGGTTGTGGCTGTTCCGTCAGCCGGATGCACGGCAGCAACGAGTGATGGTTATCGCGCCCCACGCGGACGACGCAGAGCTGGCGGCTTTCGGGCTGTACAGTCAGGCCGCTGATACATGGGTCGTGACCCTGACCGCTGGCGAAATCGAAGCCGAACACTATCAAGCCATGGGCATGGATCGCGCCGAGGCCGCACGCATCAAGGGTCGCCTGCGCGCCTGGGATAGCATCGCCGTACCTCGTTGGGGTGGCGTGCCGGAGGCGCAGTGCGTGCAGCTGGGTTATTTCTGCCTGCAGTTGCCCGCCATGCAGGCCGCGCCCGATCAAGCCATTGCCTCTCGCGAAGCCGATCTACTCGATACCCGCCTGTTCCGGCAGTTCAATGCGATGAGCTTGCCCGGCGACCAGGATGGTGCGCCGACCTGGAACAATCTGCTCGCCGATTTGCGGGCGTTGCTGGTTCAGGCGCGGCCGCAGGTATTGGTCATGCCCCATCCGGCAATTGATCCGCACCCTGACCATATTTGTGCCCAGGCAGCGGTAATCGAAGCGCTGCAAGGCCTCGAATGGCAGCCGGAGGTGGTACTCGGTTATGCCAATCACCTGCACGACAATGATCGCTGGCCGATGGGTAATGCGTATGACGGAATCGGTTTGCCGCCAGTGTTCGATCCGTCGTTGCAGTTGACGCCTTACAGCCTCGGCCTGACTGTCGATCAGCAGCGCGACAAGGCCATGGCGCTGGGCATGATGCATGACCTGCAACCGCCCATGCCATTCAAGCGCCGAATACGTCGCTGGCTACAGCGCAGGCTGGCAGGTCGACGCTGGCCGGCAGAGGGCGAAAACGAGTTCTTCAGAAAGGCGGTTCGCCGACACGAATTGTTCTGGCGTCGAGAGATTTGATTCAGCAGGCTGCGGTACTGCAAGGAAAATAATGAAAGTCCTATTTCTGGTTCAGAAAGAACAACGTGCCATTCTGGATCGTTTGTATGAAGGCATCGCCGCCCATTGCGAGTGCGAAACCCGTTGGTTGACGTCTGCCGAGCAGCGCAATCTGCGAGGTTATTTCCGTCGCGAAGTGGACGTCACCCAGTACGACCGGATCGTCTTCTTCCTGCGTTTCAAGCATGAAATCCGTCAGGTTGGCTTTATTCGCACCGTACCCAATCTGGTGATCCTCGAACACGACGCCTATCAGAACTACATCCCTTGCAAATACACCGGCGAATTCAGCGCGTATTACAGCAAGCTGCCATGGGCACGGGTGATCTGCTCCGGATTCATGGTCAGCGAACGCCTGCGCGCAGAAGGCTACGACGCGGTGTTTGTGCCCAAGGGCTATGACCAGAGCCTGCTGCAAGGCGAGGATCGTGAGCGGGATATCGAGCTGGCGTTCGTGGGCAGCACCAACAGCGTCGCTTATAGCGGCCGCAAGGCGCTGCTGGATGAACTGGGCCGGGTTGAGAACCTGGTGGTGACCCGCACCAAGTCCGGCGAAGAATACTGTCAGACCCTGAACCGGATTCGCTTTTTCGTCAGCGCCGATGTGGGCATGGGCGAGTACATGATCAAGAACTTCGAGGCCATGGCCTGTGGTTGCGTGCTGTTGGCCTATGATCAGGGCGCCGACGAAAACCGCGCGCTGGGTTTTGTCGACATGCACAACATCGTCCTGTATCAAGACATACCCAGCTTGCAGGCCAAGCTGGCGCAGTTGCGTAATGACCAGAGTCTGGCCCGGGACATCGCCCGCAATGGCCAGGCGCTGGTTGAGCAGCGCTTTACGTTTCACGCATTAGGCAAGGCCATCGTTGAAGAAATGCGTCCACCGTTGCGAGCCAGGCCCGTGATGAGCTGGCTGGGCCGCATGATGTCTCGGTTGGGGCTGTGATTGCCTTTGAAATTTCAATGATTGAGTAGAAATGATGCAGTTCAGCGAAAGTAGCGATATCACGCTGGTAGTCACCAGCTGCGGACGGTTTGACCTGTTGACGCGCACGCTTGAAACGTTTGACCGATACAACACCGCACCCATCCGCGCCGTGTTGATCACCGAAGACTCCGGGGATGCTCAGGTTGAAGCTTGCATTCCCGAGCACTGGCGCCCGTTTACCCGCTTCATCATCAACAACCCGAAACTCGGACAGATGCGCTCGGTGGATGCCGCTTATGCGCTGATCGAAACGTCCTGGGTGTTCCACTGTGAGGATGACTGGGATTTCTATCGCCCAGGCTTCGTCGAGGAATCGATGACCCTGCTGGAAAACGACCCGCAGGCTTTACAAGTCTGGCTGCGCAGCTACAACCATGATCTTCGGGTGCACAGCCCTTACATGTATCTCAATGCCCGGGAAGTCGTGCAGGGCATCGCATTCTACAAGCTGGGCTCGCACAAGGACGAGTGGCAGGGTTTCTCATTCAATCCTGGCCTGCGGCGCCTGGCTGACTATAAAGAACATGCCCCCTATGCCGCACACGGTGGCGAAAAGAAGTTGTCGGGTATTTATGCAGCGCAAAACCGTTATGCGTTGATTCTGGAAAACGACGCGGTCTTGCACACCGGCTTCGGCAACCATGTCGAGGTCCCTCAGGAACGCGTTGACAAGCAGCGACGTAAGCTTCGTGATCGCATTAAATTGCTCGCGGTGTTGGTTGTCGGAGTAATCATAGGTTGGGCATTCAGTAATGTTGGCTGACAAGCTGCACACAGACTCGAGCAAGATCGCTGCTTATTTCAGCGGAGCTTTGGTTGCCTTTATTTTGAGCTACATCCTTTGGGATTCGGCCAAATTCACCAATAACCTGTTTTACGCCTTGATCGCACTGCCTGGGCTGTTCTTCCTGATCCGCAGCCGCGCGACCGGTCTGTTCAGCAGCTCGCTGGGTTGGGCCTGGCTAGTGTTCATTGTGTGGTTTCTGGTGCCCGCCGTTTACTCGGGGGACTTCCAGTTTTACAAGCACGTCGCCTATGTCGGCTTGTTCGTATTTGTCGTCGCCGGACTGACCAACATTGAGTTTTTCAACAGTAGTCGGTTTGTTCGCGGCCAGTTCTGGATCATCTGCCTGTATATTTTTGCGTCCAGCATTCACAGCTGGATGACCGGACAGTTCGTGTTCGGGCAGCGCGTGGCCATCCTGACAGGGCGCCTGGATAACGTGATTTACGCCAGTATCTGGCTGGTCTGCGCGCTTGGTCGGGCAATGCCGGTCTGGAGCCGGGAGAAGCGCTGGATCGAAACGGGCTGCGCCATGGTGCTGACCCTGATCGCTGTGGCGTTGGTCATGCAAACCCGTACCGGCTTGGTTGGCGCTGTTTTTCTGGCGGGCTTGTGGGCGCTCAACATCGTTTACCGATACCGCATGCGGGGGCTGCTGGCGCTGGTTGTCATCACTGTATGCGCGGCTGTGACGCTGTGGCTGTGCCGACACGAGCAGTGGGTGCAGTTGCTGTTTGCCCGAGGCGATTCCTATCGTGTCGAACTGTTCGAGATCATGACCGGCGAGTGGCGCAATTGCGGTTGGCTGCTGGGTTGCGGTGTCGATTTTGTGACGAGCAAAACCCTGACCGGCGGCATTGCGATCCAGCACCCACACAACATTTTCGTGGCGATGGGTCTGTACACGGGCGGTATATCGCTGGTGCTGTTCATCGCAGTCATGGCCTTGACGCTCTGGCACGCCGTGCGGCTTCGCGATGGCTGGGGCTGGTACCTGGCGGCTGCGCTGGTGATGCTCAACTTCGACGGCAGCAAGCTGGTCGGCAACCCGGATGAACTCTGGTTGCTGGTGCTGCTGCCTGCCGTGCTGATTTATGGCCGGGTTGTGCGTGAGCGCAGGCTTCAATTGCAATGATAAAAATGGCCCTTGAAGGGCCATTTTTTATGGATTCGATGTGGGATCTAAAACCCGACACCCTGTAGGAGCGCGCTTGCCCGCGATTGGTTGTAACAGTCGGAAAATTTTCAGCCTGACCTGACGCTATCGCGGGCAAGCGCGCTCCTACAGAAGATTGCGCGATGATCCTTCACCCCATCGCTACGTTCAGTTCCTCCGCCGCACACAGGCTTTGGGCGCTCAGGTAGCCATTGATGAACGCCGGGTTGTTATCCCCGATCAGCCATTGGCGATCCTGCTCGTAGCGCAGCATGTGTTTGAAGTTGCGCAGGCGCAGACTTTTGCGCAGGGGGCGGCGGTAGGTTTTCATGTCGGATATGTCGATCAGGCCGAGCGTGCCGTCTGGCGTGAGGATCACGTTGCCCAGATGCGCAGAGCGAAAATAGATCCCTTTTTCATGCAGCTCAGCGATGAAGCTCCCTAGTTGGGTGCGCAGTGCATCGTCGCTGCTTGCCTCATCCATCACCTGCCTGAGCGTCTGGCCTGGCAGTGGCGAGTAGTGCACGGCATCACGCTGGATCTGCTTGACCCGGAAGACCTTGATGACTTCAGGGCACGGGATGGCGCGCTGGGCCAGAGTCTGGCAGTTATCGGCGAAGCGCTGAGCGTAGGGATACCAGGCAGCTGAGCTGATCAGCCGTTTGCGTCGAAACAGTTTCAGCATGGATCCATCGGCCAGTCGCAGGACTTTATCACCCGTGGCGTCGGCTTCGAGGACGTGAGCGCCCTCCACCAGGCCTAGGTAATGTGCATGATCAAGCGCTTGCATCGATACTCCGGATTCTTCGCCCAAGGGCCTGAAAAGCGGCCTATGTTACCGCAGCAGACGGTAGCGAAAAGCGCTTGTGATACAATTCGGCCTCTTTTTATACCTGACGGATTCTCATGACATCCTCCGAATCGTCCAGCCCATCAAGCATGAAAATCTACTTTCGCTTGTTGTCCTATGTGCGTCCGTATGTAGGGATATTCCTGGTCAGTATCCTGGGCTTCGTTATCTTCGCCTCGACTCAGCCGATGCTTGCGGGAATCCTCAAATACTTCGTCGATGGCTTGAGCAATCCGGAGGCGGTGCTGTTCCCTAACGTGCCTTACCTGCGTGATCTGCAGCTGTTGCAAGCGGTGCCGTTGCTGATCGTCCTGATCGCCGCCTGGCAAGGCCTGGGCTCTTTTCTGGGTAACTACTTCCTGGCCAAGGTTTCCCTCGGGCTGGTCCACGATCTGCGCGTCGAGCTGTTCAACAAGTTGCTGGTCCTGCCTAATCGTTATTTCGATACCCATAACTCCGGGCACCTGATTTCGCGCATCACCTTCAACGTCACAATGGTCACCGGTGCCGCGACCGATGCGATCAAAGTCGTGATCCGCGAAGGTCTGACCATCGTCTTCCTGTTCGCCTATCTGCTGTGGATGAACTGGCAGCTGACCCTGGTGATGCTGGCCATCCTGCCTTTGATCGCAACCATGGTCGGAAGCGCCAGCAAGAAATTCCGCAAGCAGAGCAAGAAGATTCAGGTCGCTATGGGTGATGTGACCCATGTGGCTTCCGAGACCATTCAGAACTACCGCGTAGTTCGCAGCTTTGGTGGCGAGCAGTACGAGGAAGAGCGCTTCGGCGCAGCCAGTACCAGCAACACCAAAAAACAGCTGCGCATGACCAAGACCGGTGCGCTTTACACGCCCATGCTGCAACTGGTGATCTACACCGCGATGGCGGTGCTGATGTTTCTGGTGCTGTATCTGCGCGGTGATGCGACGGCCGGTGATCTGGTGGCCTACATCACGGCCGCCAGTCTGCTTCCCAAGCCTATTCGCCAGCTGTCGGAAGTCAGCTCCACCATTCAAAAGGGTGTCGCTGGTGCCGAGAGCATCTTCGAACAGCTGGACGTGGAGCCGGAAGTCGATACCGGTACTGTCGAGCGTGATCGGGTCAGCGGCCATCTTGAAGTGAAAAACCTCAGCTTCACTTACCCGGGTACGGAGCGGCAGGTGTTGAACGACATCAGCTTCTCCGTCGCTCCCGGGCAGATGGTTGCCCTGGTCGGTCGCTCAGGCAGTGGCAAGTCGACGCTGGCCAGTCTGTTGCCACGGTTCTACCAGCACTCCACCGGCGAAATTCTGCTCGATGGCGTGGAGATCAGCGATTATCGGCTGCGTAATTTGCGTCGCCATATTTCCCAGGTCACCCAGAGTGTCACGCTGTTCAACGACAGCGTCGCCAATAACATCGCTTACGGCGATCTGGCCGGTGCGCCGCGAGCTGACATTGAGGCGGCTGCAGCGGATGCCTACGCCAAGGAGTTCATCGAGCAATTGCCTGAAGGCCTGGATACACAGGTTGGCGAAAACGGCGTGCTGCTTTCGGGTGGTCAACGCCAGCGCCTGGCAATCGCCCGCGCCTTGCTGAAAAACTCGCCGGTGCTGATCCTCGATGAAGCGACCTCTGCACTGGATACCGAGTCCGAGCGCCACATTCAGGCGGCGCTGGACAACGCCATGCACGGGCGCACCACCCTGGTTATCGCCCACCGCCTGTCGACCATCGAGAAGGCTGACCTGATTCTGGTCATGGACGGCGGTCGTATTGTTGAGCGTGGCACTCACGCTCAGTTGCTGGCGCAGAACGGCTATTACTCGCGCCTGCATGCCATGGGGCTGGATGAGCCAGCGCCTGTTGGGGCGATCTAGCGGTGATGACTACTGTAGGAGCTGCCGCAGGCTGCGAATAGCGGTCTATCGGTCATAGCGCTTTCGCAGCCTGCGGCAGCTCCTACAGGTTTGATGTTGGCTGTTGCATGGCGTTGTCCCAGCTGCATCAGGTTTCATTTGCGATCCAAGCCTTCCCAAACCCTGTGCTAAGATTCCGCCCCTGTTCATTCTAGTTACGGGTTGTTCGATGAAGTTGTCCTTGCCGCGTTTCGATCAAGCACCAGTCTTGGTAGTGGGCGATGTCATGCTCGACCGCTATTGGCATGGCGGCACCTCAAGGATTTCGCCGGAAGCGCCTGTGCCTGTGGTCAAGGTGGAGCAGATCGAGGACCGTCCAGGCGGTGCCGCCAACGTTGCCTTGAACATTGCCGCCCTGGGTGCGCCTGCATCGCTGGTGGGTGTCACGGGTGAAGACGAAGCAGCCGAAAGCCTTGCCAACAGCCTCAAGGCTGCCGGCGTGCGTGCGCGTTTTCAGCGCATTGCGCATCAACCTACCATCGTCAAACTGCGGGTCATGAGCCGCCACCAGCAACTGCTGCGCATTGATTTCGAAGAGCCGTTTGCCACGGACGCAGAAGCCCTGAGCCGTGAAGTCGACGCACTGCTCGACGGCATCAAGGTGCTGGTCCTGTCGGACTACGGCAAAGGCGCCCTGAAAAACCATCAGGTGCTGATCAATGCTGCTCGTGAGCGCGGTATCCCGGTTCTGGCTGATCCCAAGGGCAAAGATTTCGCGATCTATCGGGGCGCCAGCGTCATTACGCCTAATTTGAGCGAGTTTGAAGCTATCGTTGGCCATTGTGTGGACGAGGCCGAGTTGGTCGCCAAGGGCGCGCAACTGATGAGTGAGCTGGAGCTGGGTGCCTTGCTGGTAACCCGCGGCGAGCACGGCATGACCTTATTGCGCCCGGATCATCCGGCCCTGCATCTACCGGCCCGCGCCCGGGAAGTCTTCGACGTGACCGGCGCTGGCGACACCGTTATTTCTACCCTTGCCGCCGCGCTGGCTGCCGGCGAAGACCTGCCCCATGCTGTGGCCTTGGCCAATCTGGCCGCCGGCATCGTGGTAGGCAAGTTGGGTACTGCGGCCATCAGCGCGCCGGAACTGCGTCGCGCCATTCAGCGTGAAGAAGGCTCCGAGCGCGGTGTGTTGACGCTTGAGCAGCTACTTCTGGCCATTGATGACGCCCGTGCCCACAAAGAAAAAATCGTATTCACCAACGGCTGCTTCGACATTCTGCATGCCGGTCACGTGACTTACCTGGAACAGGCGCGTGCCCAAGGGGATCGCCTGATCGTGGCGGTCAACGACGACGCATCCGTCAGCCGCCTGAAAGGCCCTGGTCGACCAATCAACAGCGTGGACCGTCGTATGGCGGTGCTGGCTGGTCTGGGTGCGGTGGACTGGGTGATCAGCTTCCCGGAAGGCACGCCGGAAAACCTGCTCAGCCACGTCAAACCCGATGTGCTGGTCAAGGGGGGGGATTACGGCATCGATCAGGTGGTCGGCGCCGATATCGTCCAGGCCTATGGCGGAGAAGTGCGGGTGCTGGGGCTGGTGGAAAACAGCTCGACTACCGCAATTGTTGAGAAAATCCGCGGGCAGTGAGTTTCTGATGTGTTGGAGCGAGGCTTGCCCGCGAAGAATGATGATGGGGTGTATCTGACACACCGCAGCGTTTAATTCGCGGGCAAGCCTCGCTCCAACAGGACTGGTTTTCAGCTTTTAAACGTCACCAACTGCAACAGCTGCTTGGCCTTGCCCGTCAGGCGTTTGAGGCCGGTTTTTTTCGGCGGTGGCGTCATGCCTTGCTGGCGTAGCCAGTCCTTCCAGCGAATCCTCTCGTCGCGCACGACCCAGCCTTCCTGCGCTGCAAAGCTCTCTGCCAGATACAGGCCGCGAGTGCCGGCCGCTGTCAGCTTGTCGCGCTTGAGGGTGTACAGCTCCGGCAGCGGCGCACCGTTGTCCAGGGGCATGAGGTACAAGTCAGGCTTGCTACGGTTCAGCCGGGCGACCAACTGGTCGTTTTCCAGGCATTCATCCACATGGAACAGGCTCAGGGGCCGTGCTTCCTTGGGGACTTCCAGGCGCATGTCATAGATCAACTGCAATGATGCAGTGGGCAGATGCACGTAAGCCCGAGGTCGTTCGATCAGGGTCATGCTGCCACAACGTACCGGGCGTGCCGCGCCCGACAAAGGGCTCAGGCGAAAGGGCATCGCTTCGCGATAGTGCAGCGCTGCTGCGTAAGGTGCAGGCAGCCAGGTCTCGTTGAAACGCCCGCTGAGCCAGCCCTGAGGCGTTTCAATCAGGCATTCTTCGGCCACTTCCTGGATCGCTGTATGTAATGGCAGATTCAGCTCGTGGGCAGGCACGTAGCCGGAAATCAGCTTGAGCACCACGTCACCACGGTCCTGACGCCGTTGCCGCACCAGCACCCAGTAATCCCGGCCTTGCCAGTTCAGCGTCAGACGTACCGAAACCCCGAGATTGGCCAGCTCCGTGGAGAAGCGCTCGGTGTCGGCCACTTCGATCTTGCGGCGGCGTTGCAGGGTCTGGGTGAAATTGAGCGGCATGCCGATGCTTTGGTAGTTCAGGCCCTCGGGCGTGGCTTCGACATATAACGGCAGGGTTTTGAAGTTACTGGGATTCTTCCGAATCAGGGTTCGCGGCATATCGGCTCCTTCTTGCGTTGGGGTCGGCCGCCTACATCAGGCTGGACGGCGAATCACGGCAGCGGCAGTGGCTACGTTATGGACCAGATGTAGCGGATTGATGGTCCCGACAATAGCACTGGCTACGCCCGGATGCTCAAACAGCAGTTCGAAACTGGCCTGCACTGCATCCACACCTGGACGCAGGCAAACATGGCCGCTGGCCAAGGCTTTCTTGACCAGAATGCCTTTGCCGTGTGCAGCAGCGTAGTCCAGCACTGGCTTTTCGCCTTGTTCATTGAGGTTGTAGGTGACCATGGCGCAGTCGCCTTCGCGCAGTGCCAGCAGGCCTCCCTCGACGGTTTTACCGGAAAAGCCGAAGCCGCGAATCTTGCCTTCGCGTTTCAGCTCGGCCAGCGTCTGGTAAACCTCGCTGTCGTTGAGAATTGCCAGGTCATTGCCGTCGGAATGCACCAGCACCAGATCGATGAAATCTGTCTCCAGACGTTTCAGGCTGCGCTCCACCGACATCCGCGTGTGCGTGGCGCTGAAATCGTGGCTGGACTGACCCTGCTCAAACTCTTCACCGACTTTGCTGACTATCACCCAGTCCTGACGCTGGCCGCGCAGCAATGGCCCCAGGCGCTCTTCGCTGTTGCCGTAAGCGGGGGCAGTGTCGATCAGGTTGATGCCCATGTCCCGGGCCATTTTCAACAGCATCTGGACCTGGATGTCATCCGGAATAGTAAAGCCGTTGGGGTATTTGACGCCCTGATCCCGGCCCAGTTTGACGGTGCCCAGGCCCAGCGGAGAAACGCTGAGGCCGGTGCTGCCCAGTGGGCGGTGTAATCCGTGAAGGGTTTGTACGCTCATGGCAGCAATTCATCCCAGACCGGTATGGCCATTGGTGGTATTGGCAGGCCGCTCAGGGACGGCTGTGGCGTCGGGTGCACTTCGTCGTAGGACAATGCCGCCAGTACCCGGTCAGAAAAGTCCGGCGCCAGCGCCAGTTTTGTCGGCCAGCCAACCAACAGTCGGTTCTGCACGCTGAGGTAGGCGTTGTCAGGTCTGACCAGGCCGGATTGCGCCGGTTCTGCGCGATCAACCCGCAAAGTCGCCCACTCGACCTGACTCAGATCGATCCAGGGCAACAAAGTGCCGAGTTCTTTTTTAACGGCTGCAATTTGCTGTTGCGGAGTTCGGGCCACACCATCGGCCTCGGCGACATCGCCGCCGACGTACCACACCCATTGCCCATTGGCGGCCGGGTGAGTGGTGACCGTCAGCCGCGGTTTGGGTCCGCCCCCCAGGCAATGGGCGTACAGCGGCTTCAGGCTCGGACCTTTGGCAAGCACCATGTGCAGCGGGCGACGTTGCATGGCCGGTTGCGCCACGCCGAGTTTTTTCAACAGCTCGGCGTTGCCCGCACCCGCGCAGAGCACCACGCGCTGGGCAAAAATATCCAGACCGTCGACGCGCAGGCCGACCAGGTCTTCGCCATCCATCAGCGGTTCAAGATCGGTACCCGCCAGCAGACTGCCATCGGCCAGTTGGGCCAGGCGTTCGATCAGGCTCGGGACGTCAATGACCAGCTCGGCCAGGCGATAGACCTTGCCTTTGAACTTCGGGTCTTGCAGGGCAGGGGGCAAGTCGACGCCTTTGACCTGATCGACGCGACCGCGCACGGCCTTGCTGGCAAAGAAGCTGGTGAGGTTGCCGGCAATCGTACCGGGCGACCACAGATAATGGGCTTCGGAAAGCAGGCGTACACCGGAAAGGTCCAGTTCGCCGGTGCCCGCCAGGGCTTCACGCCAGCGGCGCGGCATGTCGGCAATGGCTTCCGACGCACCGGATAGCGCGCCGTGCAGCGCATATTTGGCGCCGCCATGGATGATGCCTTGGGACTTCAGACTCTGTCCGCCGCCCAGGCTGGCGTTCTCCACCAATACGGTGGAGAACCCTTGGCGACGCAAGCGGGCATTGAGCCAGAGACCAGCAACGCCGGCACCGACGATCAACACGTCAGTGGAAATTACGGAAGGCATGGGCACCTCTGTGGCCGGAAGAATGCCGCCATTATAGAGGAACGCATTTTCAATGCCCGGCGGTTTTCGAGAACAGCTGAATTACGACCACCCCGGCAACGATCAAACCCATGCCCAGCATGGCCGGAACGTCGAGCTTTTGCCCGTAAATGAAAAACGCAGCGATGCTGACCATCACAATCCCCATGCCGGCCCAGACCGCATAGGCGACGCCCACCGGAATGGTGCGCACGACCAGAATCAGCATCCAGAAGGCGATCGCGTACCCGCAGATCACCAGCAGCAGCGGAAGAGGCGTACTCAGGCCTTTTACGGCCTTCATCGAGACAGTGCCAATCACTTCGGCGCAGATGGCGATGGCCAGCAGATAGTAGGCAGACATGAAGTAACTCCTTTTATAGGCTGCGCATTCTAGACCTTATGGGGATGAGTTAATTCGGGCGCGCGAGATTTGTTGGAGCGAGCGGGCGGCGATCCAACGGGTTCGGTGATCGTCTGTGGGAGCCGAGCTTGCTCGCGAAGAACGATGACACGGTGTACCTGAATCATCAGAGCGCCGAAATCGCGGGCAAGCACCGCTCCCACAGGTGTCGCGGTTCCGATAAACTCCGCGCCCATGAATAGAACTCTATACACCCTGCTGTTTCATCTGGGCCTGCCGCTGGTGGCTTTGCGTCTCTGGTTGCGTGCGCGCAAGGCGCCTGCTTATCGACAGCGAATCGGCGAGCGTTTCGCTCTTGGCCTGCCCGCCATGCAGCAGGGCGGTATCTGGGTGCATGCGGTTTCCGTGGGTGAGAGCATCGCCGCCGCGCCGATGATTCGTGCACTGCTGGCACGTTATCCACAGCTGCCGATCACCGTGACCTGCATGACGCCCACCGGCTCGGAGCGGATCAAGGCGTTGTTCGCCAATGAATCGCGCATCCAGCACTGTTATCTGCCCTATGACTTGCCATGGGCGGCGGGGCGTTTTCTGGATCATGTACGCCCGGTAATTGGCGTGATCATGGAAACCGAGTTGTGGCCCAACCATATCCATCAGTGCGCCAAACGCAGCATTCCAGTGGTGCTGGCCAATGGGCGGTTGTCTGAGCGCTCGGCTCGGGGTTACGCGCGCTTCGCAAAATTGACCCGGCCTATGTTGAGCGAGATGAGCTTGCTCGCTGTGCAGACCGAGACCGAAGCCCAGCGCTTCCGTGATCTAGGTGCACGGCCAGAGTGTGTTTCAGTGACCGGCTCGATCAAGTTTGACCTGAGCGTCGACCCGCAGTTGCTGGCCAATGCCGCGCAATTGCGTGAGCAGTGGCAGGCAACCCGGCGTCCGGTGTGGATCGCGGCCAGCACTCACGCCGGGGAAGACGAAAGTATCTTGTCCGCGCATCGCCAACTGCTCGAGAGCCATCCTGATGCGTTGCTGATTCTGGTGCCGCGTCATCCTGAGCGTTTCAACGGCATGTATGAGTTGGCAGTGCATCAGGGTTTTGCCACCGTGCGACGTTCCTCCGCACAGCCGGTGACGCCGCAAACCTCGGTGCTGCTGGGCGATACCATGGGCGAATTGCTGTTTCTTTACGCCCTGGCTGACGTGGCTTTTGTGGGTGGCAGTCTGGTGCCTAACGGCGGTCACAACTTGCTGGAGCCGGCCGCGCTGGCCAAACCGGTGTTGAGCGGTCCGCACTTGTTCAACTTCCTGGAAATCGCCGCAATGCTGCGCAATGCCCAGGCCTTGATTGAAATCACTGATGCCGCGAGCTTGTCGGGTGCGGTGAAGCGATTGTTCGAGCAGCCGCAATTGGCCCATGAGATGGCCGAGGCCGGATTGCAGGTGATGAAGGCCAATCAGGGCGCTTTGCAGCGGTTGCTGGATGGGATTGGGCGGTTGATCCTGTAGGCGTTATCCATATTCGGCAGGAATCTTGTGGGAGCAAGCTTGCTTGCGAAGGCAATATTTCAGACCCGGAAAATGTTCAGGCTATACCGGCCTCTTCGCGAGCAAGCTCGGCTCCCACAGGTTCAGCGATCAACAGTGGGAGTCAGCTTGCCAGCGATGACGTTAGCTCAGGCACCGAACGGGTTGCAGGCAATCACAGAATTTCCCGCAGGGTTTTGAATCTCGCTCAGCCAATCACCGCTGTGGCGGTCTTTCGAAATTCTTCCTGGCAGCCGCGGCCAAATCCGGCGGCAGGAAGTCTTTGTCCGGGTTGTAGTCGGCTTTCAGGTAGCGCGACAGATCCTGCAGGTCGCCGGGGCTGAGTGTGCCCGCGGCCTGTTTCAAGCGCAGGTTGTCGAGGATGTAGTCGTAGCGGGTGTTGTTGTAATCGCGCACCGAGGCATACAGCTGGCGCTGGGCATCCAGCACGTCAACGATATTGCGGGTGCCGACCTGGTAGCCGATTTCCGTGGCTTCCAGGGCACTCTGGTTGGAGATGATCGACTGCTTGCGGGCCTGGACCTGCTCAACGTCGGTGTTCACTGCACGGTGCAGGTTGCGGGTGTTTTCCACCACCTGACGGCGCAGGCCTTCACGGCGCTGCTCGCTCTGGCTCAGCCGGGAATAGGCTTCTCGGACCTGTGAGCTGGTCAGCCCACCGCTGTAGATCGGAATGTTCACCTGCAAACCGATGGTGCGCTGCTCTACGTCGCCGCGATAGCTCTGCCCGGTGTAGTTGGGGTTGCTGAAGCCCAGCGCATCATTGTCGCCACGCTGATATTGAGCCACTGCATCCACGGTCGGTGCATGCCCTGCCTTGCGCTGGCGCAGGGTTTCTTCGGCGGCGTTTACTGCGTAGTTGCTGGCCAGCAGATTGAGATTCTGCTGCGCGGCGGTATCCACCCAGGCCTTGGCGTCGTTAGGCACCGGTGCCAATACCGGCAGGGTGTGGACGATGCCTTCGATGGCGTTGTATTCGCGGTTGGTCAGGGTGACCAGCGCCTGAAACGCATCATCGACCTGACGCTTGGCAATGATCCGGTTAGCCCGTGAAGTGTCGTAACTGGCCTGGGCTTGCAGCACATCGGTCTTGTCGGACAGGCCGACATCGAAGCGTTCGTTGGCTTGATCAAGCTGGCGTTTGAATGCCGCCTCTTCAGCCTTGGTGGAAGCCAGGTTGTCCTGAGCGCGGAGCACGGTGAAATAGTCCTGAGCACTTTGCAGGATCAGGTTCTGTTCCGTGGCGGACAACTCCAGGGCAGCCTGTTCGTTGACGGCTTCAGCGGCTTGTAACTGGAACCAGCGGTCGGCGCGGAAGATCGGCTGGCTCAGCGTTGCCTGGTAAACCGTGCCACTGCGGGTCGCGGTGATATTGGGCTGGTTGATGCTGGTGCGTGTGTTGTTGACGTCGGCGCCTGCGGACAGGTTCGGCAGCAATCCGGCGCGTGCCTGAGGCACGACTTCCTTGCGGGCGGCGTAATCAGCGCGGGCCGCGGCAAGGTCGGCGTTGTTATCGACGGCTTGCTGGTACACGTTGACCAGTCCGGTTTTGGTCGGCAACGGCAAGTCTGCTGCCCAGGCACCGGCGTTACAAGCGCATGACACGGCCACAGCCAATGAAAGTTTGCGCAGCATGGTGCTTTCCCTGTTGATCATTATTTTGCCGGTTCTGAATAGAAACCAAGCTAGCGAGTGTAGTGGGTGGGGGTGATTGCAACAATCCGGCATAACGGCCATTTATCGAGGGTTAATAAAACAGGCTTGGCGTTCCTCACTCGTCCCGACTAGACTGGCAGCGTTCTTGTCGGGGTGCCTTGCTTTGAGGCTGAGATCGGTTAAACCGGATCCCGTTGAACCTGATCAGGTTAGCGCCTGCGTAGGGAACAAGATTTCTCGTCTCCCGGCGAGTCCTCTTGAGTGTCGTCCGGGGTCGTTGGTTCATTTCAGCAATGAACAGCAAGGCACTCGCTCGTTACTCGGCACCACTCATGGTGCGTCTTTTCGTCTCAGGTTCGCTCCGACAATTAATCCGCCGCTGGATGATGTCTGGAGAGCCCGTGATGAGTACAAGTCTAAAAAATGCCGCCAATTTGAGTGAATCCGCACAAGTGGATTCAGGATCGGTGCAGCCGTTTACCCGCTCGCAAAAAATCTACGTTCAGGGTTCACGCCCGGATATCCGCGTGCCCATGCGCGAAGTTCATCTGGATGTGACTCCGACCGACTTTGGTGGCGAGATCAACGCCCCGGTCACGGTCTATGACACTTCAGGCCCGTACACCGACCCCAATGTCATCATCGATGTGCGCAAAGGCCTGGCCGATGTGCGCTCGCCATGGATCGATTCGCGCAACGACACCGAACGTCTTGATGGTCTGACCTCGAATTTCGGCCAGCAGCGTCTCGCCGATGCCGAGCTCACCCGCCTGCGCTTCGCCCATGTGCGTAATCCGCGGCGAGCCAAAGCCGGCGCCAATGTCAGCCAGATGCACTATGCGCGTCAGGGGATCATCACGGCCGAGATGGAGTACGTCGCGATCCGCGAAAACATGAAATTGCAGGAAGCTCGCGCAGCGGGTCTGCTGACTCAGCAGCACGCGGGCCACAGTTTCGGGGCGAGCATCCCCAAGGAAATCACCGCCGAATTCGTCCGTGAAGAAATCGCCCGTGGCCGCGCGATCATCCCGGCCAACATCAACCACACTGAGCTGGAGCCGATGATCATTGGCCGTAACTTCCTGGTGAAGATCAACGGCAATATCGGCAACAGTGCGCTGGGTTCCTCCATCGAGGAAGAGGTCGCCAAGCTGACCTGGGGCATTCGCTGGGGTTCGGACACCGTCATGGACCTGTCCACCGGCAAACACATCCACGAAACCCGGGAATGGATCATTCGTAACTCGCCAGTACCAATCGGTACGGTGCCGATCTATCAGGCCCTGGAAAAAGTCGGCGGCGCGGCCGAAGACCTGACCTGGGAGCTGTTTCGCGACACGCTGATCGAGCAGGCCGAGCAGGGCGTTGATTACTTCACGATTCACGCCGGCGTATTGCTGCGCTATGTACCGCTGACCGCCAAACGAGTCACCGGCATCGTCAGCCGTGGTGGTTCGATCATGGCCAAGTGGTGCCTGGCGCATCACAAAGAGAACTTCCTCTACACCCATTTCGAAGACATCTGCGAAATCATGAAGGCCTATGACGTCAGCTTCTCGCTGGGCGATGGCCTGCGTCCGGGTTCGATTGCCGACGCCAACGATGCAGCGCAGTTCGGCGAGCTGGAAACGTTGGGCGAACTGACCAAGCTCGCCTGGAAGCACGACGTGCAGACCATGATCGAAGGCCCGGGTCACGTGCCGATGCAGTTGATCAAGGAAAACATGGACAAGCAGCTGGAGTGCTGTGACGAGGCGCCGTTCTATACCCTCGGCCCGCTGACCACTGATATCGCGCCGGGCTATGACCACATCACTTCTGGCATCGGCGCAGCGATGATCGGCTGGTTCGGTTGCGCAATGCTCTGCTACGTCACCCCCAAGGAGCATTTGGGGCTGCCGAACAAGGATGACGTGAAGACCGGGATCATCACCTACAAGATCGCGGCACATGCTGCGGACCTTGCCAAAGGCCACCCCGGCGCGCAGATCCGTGATAACGCACTGAGCAAGGCGCGGTTCGAGTTCCGCTGGGAAGACCAGTTCAACCTTGGCCTGGACCCGGATACCGCGCGTTCGTACCACGACGAAACCCTGCCGAAGGATTCAGCCAAGGTCGCGCATTTCTGCTCCATGTGCGGACCGAAATTCTGCTCGATGAAAATCACCCAGGAAGTCCGTGAGTACGCGGCCAACCAGAAGATCGAAGCGATAGATCTGGACGTCGCCCAGGGGCTGGCGGACCAGGCTGAGCGGTTCAAGCAGGAAGGTAGTCAGCTTTATAAAAAAGTTTGATTTGAATGGCCTGACGTAACATCTGTAGGAGCGCGCTTGCCCGCGATAGCGTCCTGTCTGTGAACAATATGTTTGCTGACACGCCGCAATCGCGGGCAAGCGCGCTCCTACAGGGGGCGTCAATTTCTAATGTTTTGCTCCTCCCGGATCATCAATATGACCACCCCCAGCACCTACTCCCCCGATTCCCCCGTCCCCGCAGACAAACGTGTCTTCGGCGGGCGGGATCTGTTTTCTTTGTGGTTCTCCCTCGGTATTGGCCTGATGGTCCTGCAAACCGGTGCCTTGCTGGCGCCGGGGTTAGGGATGTCGGGTTCGTTGCTGGCGATTTTTCTGGGCACGCTGGTTGGCGTCCTTCTACTGGCCGCTGTTGGCGTGATTGGCAGCGACACCGGCCTGTCATCCATGGCTGCGCTCAAGCTGAGCCTGGGTGCCAAAGGCGCGTCCTTGCCTGCTTTGCTCAACCTACTGCAACTGGTGGGTTGGGGCTCTTTCGAAATTATCGTCATGCGCGATGCCGCCAGCTTGCTGGGCACGCGGGCCTTTGGCGAAGGCAGCCTGTGGACCAGTCCGCTGCTCTGGACGCTGTTCTTCGGCGGTCTGGCGACATTGCTGGCGGTCAGCGGACCGCTGACGTTTGTCCGGCAGATTCTGCGCAAATGGGGTATCTGGTTGCTACTAGCCGCATGCCTGTGGCTGACCTGGAATCTGTTCGCCAAGGCCGATCTGTCGGCGCTCTGGGCTCAAGCCGGTGATGGTTCTTTGCCATTTGCCGTGGGGTTCGACATTGCTATCGCCATGCCGCTGTCGTGGCTGCCACTGATTGCCGATTACTCACGCTTTGGCAAACGCGCAAAGAATGTCTTTGGCGGCACGGCGCTAGGCTTTTTTATCGGTAACTTCTGGCTGATGAGCCTGGGTGTGGCGTATACCCTGGCGTTCGCGCCGAGCGGTGAAGTCAACGCGTTGCTGCTGGCATTGGCGGGTGCAGGGCTGGGGATTCCGCTGTTGTTGATCCTGCTCGACGAATCGGAAAACGCCTTTGCCGATATTCATTCGGCGGCAGTTTCCAGCGGGATGCTGTGGCGTTTGAAGGTCGAGCATCTGGCCTTGGCAATTGGTGTGCTCTGCACGCTCATCGCCTGCTTCGCACCCTTGGCGCAATACCAGAACTTCCTGTTGCTGATCGGCTCAGTGTTTGCACCACTGTTCGGCGTGGTGCTGGTGGATCATTTTGTCTTGCGAGGACGCAGCAGCCAGGCCTCAATCGTCGGGTTTCGCTGGATGACCTTGCTGGCCTGGCTGGGCGGGGTCAGCACCTATCACTTGCTGGCCAATCTCTACCCGGATGTCGGCGCAACACTGCCAGCGCTGATTGTCGCTGGCGTGCTGCAATTGCTGCTGGGCAAAAAACTCAACCGCGACCGGGGAACAGTTCCGGTTTGAGGATGCCGTTGAGCTGCGGATAAGGAATCTTCAGCTCGATGTGGCCCATGGAGTACGGCGCAATCGTGTCTACCTGATATTTCAGGATGAACGCGCCGTAGGTCAGGGCGATGTGCGGAGTGCGCTTGAACGGCCAGGTTTTCTGGAAGTCGGCGTCTTCGTTGAGCTTGCTCGACACCAGCCAGCCCTGATGCGCCAGTTCAGCTTTCTGCCAGAACTCGGCCTCTTTGCCCGGGACAATCATGTCCGCCAGGGTCAATACTTTCTGCTGCTGGCGTGAGTAGTTGATGAACGCGCGGCCCGGAGCACCATGAGCGCCGCCGGTGTCCAGATAGCTCGACAGCTCGACGACCACGATACCGTCATGCTGCTCGCGTACTTTGGCTTGCAAGTAGCTGGCATTGCGGCCTTGCGAGTCGCGCAGATACTGCTCTTGATAATCCTTCAGCGTAGCGGGCACTGGACCGCCTGCATCGCTGCGGGTCAATTGAAGCAGGGTTTTCTGCACGATGGCGTCGAGCTTGGGCTCGTCTGCAAAGTGCACCGTATCGATATTGACCAGCGGACAATCGGCGGTGGTGCAGCCCGGCTTGATCAGCTCGGATGCGTCGCGCTGCACTTGCAGCGGCGCCCGGAAGTTGGGTTGGAACAGGCTCTGACATGCGCCCAGCATGAGCGCCAGGCAAGCCAGTGAAGCGATCCTCAATAACGACATGTTGATCCTTTGCGGTGGCAATGAAGACGGTTACGTTGTTCGAGTGCAGGCTGCTTGGACTGCAAACAATGACATCGGTTCGCCGCTGGGCGGATTAGAGTTCGTTTCGCTATTGGCCGTCTACCCTGCATCTTCAAGGGGGCTGCATCTGATTGGCGATGCGCGTTAGGATGGCATCACGTTACGATTTGCCCGAAGCGAGAACTCCATGACTGAACCGACCCGATCGACCCCTACTGCTTTTGAAATAACCAGGCGCGAGAACTGCTTCCAGGGCTTCTACAAACTGGACAAATTGTATCTGCGTCACGAACAGTTCGCTGGCGGCATGGGTACTGAAATCAGTCGCGAGCTGTTTGTGCGCCACGACGCGGTTTGCGTGCTGCCGTATGACGCTAAACGTGACGAAGTGGTGTTGATTGAGCAGTTCCGGGTGGGCGCGCTGGAGAAAACCGCCAACCCATGGTTGATCGAACTGGTGGCCGGACTGATCGACAAGGCGGAAGAGCCAGAAGAAGTTGCTCACCGCGAAGCAGAAGAGGAAGCTGGGATTGTCTTCAGTGCGTTGTGGCCAATCACCAAATACTTCCCGTCTCCCGGTGGCAGTGACGAATTCGTTCACTTGTTCCTGGGGCACTGCGACAGTGAGGGGGCCGGGGGATTGCACGGGCTGGAGTCCGAAGGTGAAGATATCCGCGTCACGGTGTGGTCATTTGATGACGCACTGCAAGCCGTGCGCGATGGGCGAATTATGAATGCACCCTCAATCATTGCCCTGCAATGGCTGGCATTGAACCGCACCGAAGTCAGGGGGTTATGGTCGTGAATCTGATGCGCGAGCGCTACCGAGTTGATCTTGCCGGGCTGCAAGCTGCCTGCGAGGCCAACTATGCGCGCTTGATGCGTTTGCTGCCGGACATGCGCAACGCCCAGCGCTCACGCCGCGTCGCCGTCACTCAAGGCGATCAAATGCTTGGCGTGCTGGCGGTTGAAGTACTGCTCGATTGCCCTTACACCACCACCTTGCAAGTGCGCCAGGAACACAGCCTGCCATGGCTGCCGATCCCGAGTCTGGAAGTGCAGGTCTACCACGACGCACGCATGGCCGAAGTCATCGGCGCCGAACACGCCCGACGCTTTCGCGGTATTTACCCGTATCCGAATGCGGAGATGCACCAGCCGGATGAAAAGGCTCAGTTGAACCTGTTTTTAGGGGAGTGGCTGAGTCATTGCCTGGCGTGTGGGCATGAGTTTGAGGCGGTGCGCTGAAGCCTGATTCTGGGTTAATCCCTGTGGGAGCGAGCTCGCTCGCGAAGAGGCCAGTACAACCGCAATATTTCAGTGGCTGATAAATCGTCTTCGCGAGCAAGCTCGCTCCCACAGGGTGCCGATTTGCGCAACTGCGACCCACCGCTCATTCCCGGATTTGCCCACCCGCCAGCTTCCCACCATAATCGCCAGACTCTGCCCAAGGAGATGGCTTTTGCCCAACGTCCCCGTTACCGACTCAGTCTTGCTTGTCCAGCTGTCCGACAGCCATTTGTTCGCCAAGGCGGACGGCACGCTGCTGGGAATGAAAACCCGCGAGAGTCTGGAAAAAGTCATCGAGCTGGTGCTGGCCGAGCAGCAGCGTGTGGATCTGGTGGTTGCCAGTGGTGATGTTTCGCAAGACGGCAGTGTCAAGTCTTACGAGGCGTTTCGGCAGTTGAGCGATCAGATTGACGCGCCCAAACGCTGGTTTCCGGGTAATCACGATGAATCCGTGGAAATGCTCCAGGCGGCGCAGCAGAGTGATTTGCTCGACCCGGTCATTGATATCGGTAACTGGCGCGTGACCTTGTTGGACTCTTCAGTGCCGGGTTCGGTGCCTGGTTATCTGCAGGATCAGCAGCTGCAGCTATTGGTGCAGGCCCTGAGTGAAGCGCCGGAACGCCATCATCTGGTCTGTCTGCATCACAATCCCGTGCCCATCGGTTGCGCGTGGATGAACCCTATCGGCTTGCGCAATCCCGAGGCGCTGTTCGCAGTGCTGGAGCGTTTTCCACAGGTGCGGGCGGTGCTTTGGGGGCATGTGCATCAGGAATACGACCAGATGCGCGGTGACCTAAGGCTGCTGGCTTCTCCTTCGACCTGCATCCAGTTCGCGCCGGGCAGTGTTGATTTCAAGGTCGACACCACGGCGCCGGGCTACCGCTGGCTGCGACTGCACCACGACGGACAGCTTGAAACCGGTGTCTCGCGGGTGATCGGTCTGGATTTCGAAGTGGACTATGGCGGCGAGGGATATTGATCTTTTTCCCTGGAAACATTCCTGAGCGAGTCTTTAGCGCTTAGTCCCTGTAAACTGCGCGGCTTTGCACCACTCAGTGCACCAGGAGCGGACGGCGTGAACTCTGAGAAACCCACTCTGCTTTATATCCACGGCCTGAACAGCTCGGCGCTGTCGAAAAAAGCCACCCAGTTGATCGCCTTGATGCAGTCGCTGGGGTTGAGTGAGCAGCTGCGCGTGCCTGAACTGCACCATCATCCGCGTCAGGCGATGGTTCAGCTGGAATCGGCCATCGCGGAGCTCGGTCGCCCGCTGCTGGTCGGCAGCTCGCTCGGCGGCTACTATGCGACTCACTTGGCAGAGCGCCATGGCCTCAAGGCTGTGTTGATCAACCCGGCCGTCAATCCGCATCAGCTGTTTGACGGTTTTGTCGGTACCCAGCAGAACTTCTACACCGGCGAAACCTGGGAGCTGACCCGCGACCATGTTCACGCGCTGGCAGAGCTGGAAGTGCCTGCTCCGCAAGATCCACAGCGTTACCAGGTCTGGCTGCAGACCGGCGATGAGACCCTTGATTATCGGCGCGCCGAAACGTTTTACCGGGCCTGCGCATTGCGTATCCAGGCAGGTGGCGACCACAGTTATCAGGGTTTTGCCGAGCAGTTGCCGGCCCTGTTGAGTTTTGCAGGATTTGCACCCGAGTTGATGCAGGACCCAGATCAAGTGTAGGAGCTGCCGGAGGCTGCGAATGGATCGAATCTCACCGTTTGGTTCAAATTGTTCGCAGCCTTCGGCAGCTCCTACAGGTTTTTCCACGAATTTCTGATGATGAGACCCCATGGCCACTCCCAGCGCTAGCTCTTATAACGCAGACGCCATCGAAGTCCTCTCGGGCCTCGACCCGGTTCGCAAGCGTCCGGGCATGTATACCGATACCTCGCGGCCGAACCACTTGGCTCAGGAAGTCATCGACAACAGCGTCGACGAAGCCCTGGCCGGTCATGCCAAGTCGGTGCAGGTCATTCTGCATGCCGATAACTCCCTGGAAGTTTCCGACGATGGTCGCGGGATGCCGGTGGACATTCACCCGGAAGAAGGTGTTTCGGGTGTCGAGCTGATCCTTACCAAGCTGCATGCTGGCGGCAAGTTTTCCAACAAGAACTACCAGTTCTCCGGCGGCCTGCATGGTGTGGGTATTTCGGTGGTCAACGCGCTGTCGACCCTGGTCAAGGTTCGGGTCAAACGCGATGGCAACGAATACGAAATGACCTTCGCCGACGGTTACAAAGCCTCGGAGTTGTCCGTGGTGGGCACCGTCGGCAAGCGCAATACAGGTACCAGCGTGTACTTCGCGCCGGACCCTAAATACTTCGATACCCCGAAGTTTTCCGTCAGCCGCCTCAAACACGTGCTCAAGGCCAAAGCCGTGCTGTGTCCGGGGCTGCTGGTCAGCTTCGAAGACAAGGCCAGCGGCGAGAAAGTCGAATGGCATTACGAAGACGGCCTGCGTTCTTACCTGCAGGATTCGGTCAGCGATTTCCTGCGCCTGCCGGATGAGCCGTTCTGCGGCAGTTTTGCCGGTAATAAAGAAGCGGTGGATTGGGCGCTGCTGTGGCTGCCGGAAGGTGGCGACAGCGTTCAGGAAAGCTACGTCAACCTGATCCCCACGGCGCAGGGTGGCACTCACGTCAACGGTTTGCGCCAGGGTTTGCTGGATGCGATGCGTGAGTTCTGCGAATACCGCAACCTGCTGCCCCGTGGGGTGAAGCTGGCTCCTGAGGATGTCTGGGAGCGAATTGCGTTCGTCCTGTCGATGAAAATGCAGGAGCCGCAATTCTCGGGGCAGACCAAAGAGCGTCTGTCGTCCCGTGAGGCTGCGGCGTTTGTGTCCGGCGTGGTCAAGGATGCGTTCAGTCTGTGGCTCAATGCCAACTCCGACCTGGGCATGCAGTTGGCAGAACTGGCGATCAACAACGCCGGTCGTCGTCTCAAGGCAAGCAAGAAAGTCGAGCGCAAGCGCATTACTCAGGGCCCGGCGTTACCCGGCAAACTCGCGGATTGCGCCGGGCAAGACCCGATGCGTTCCGAGCTGTTCCTGGTGGAGGGTGACTCTGCGGGTGGCTCGGCCAAGCAGGCGCGAGATAAAGAATTTCAGGCGATCCTGCCGTTGCGCGGCAAGATCCTCAACACGTGGGAAGTCGATGGTGGCGAAGTCCTCGCCAGCCAGGAAGTGCACAACATTGCCGTGGCGATCGGCGTTGATCCCGGCGCGGCAGACATGAGTCAGTTGCGTTACGGCAAGATCTGCATCCTGGCCGACGCCGACTCCGACGGTCTGCACATCGCCACGCTGCTGTGCGCCTTGTTCGTCCAGCATTTCCGGCCGCTGGTAGATGCTGGGCACGTATATGTCGCCATGCCGCCGCTGTATCGCATTGATCTGGGCAAAGACATTTATTACGCCTTGGATGAAGCCGAGCGGGACGGGATTCTTGATCGTCTGGTGGCCGAGAAGAAACGCGGCAAGCCGCAGGTCACGCGATTCAAAGGCCTGGGCGAAATGAACCCGCCGCAGTTGCGCGAAACCACCATGGACCCCAACACCCGCCGCCTGGTGCAGTTGACCCTGGACGATTTCGCCGCGACCTCGGAAATGATGGACATGTTGCTGGCGAAAAAACGCGCTGGTGACCGCAAAAGCTGGCTGGAGTCCAAAGGCAACCTCGCCGAGGTCCTGACTTGATGCCAGGCGGGATTCGCCAGTTTGTAGGAGCGCGCTTGCCCGCGATGGTGTTGTGTCAGTCAATGAATGTTGCGACTGATCAACCGAATCGCGGGCAAGCGCGCTCCTACGGGATTGGCGGACTACGCCTGACCTCTGTAGGAGCTCACGAGCAACGCGAGGCAGCGATGGCGGTTTGCCTGACACACCGCATCGCGGGCGTCGTAACCTCCGTGCGCTCCTACAGGGTTTTGCGTTCAATACGCGAAAGTGCGGCTAACCTCGCCTCTGTAGGAGCGCGCTTGCCCGCGATGGCGTCAGGTCAGTCGATGAATGTCGCGCCTGATCGACCGAATCGCGAGCAAGGTGGAACGCCACCCCGGACCTCCTACAGGGTTTTGCAACCTGTAGGAGCTCACGAGCAACGCGAGGCAGCGATGGCGGTTTGCCTGACATACCGCATCGCGGGCGCCGTAACCTCCGTGCGCTCCTACAGGGTCTTGCAATCAATACGTGAAAGGGTGGCAAACCTTGGCCCTGTAGGAGCGAGCTTGCTCGCGATGGCGTCAGGTCAGTCGAGGCATGCTGTGTCTGATCAACCGAATCGCGAGCAAGGTGGAACGCCACCCCGGACCTCCTACAGATTTACGCAACCTGTAGGAGCTCACCAGCAACGCGAGGCAGCGATGGCGGTTTGCCTGACACACCGCATCGCGGGCGTCGTAACCTCCGTGCGCTCCTACAGGGTTTTGCGTTCAATACGCGAAAGTGCGGCTAACCTCGCCTCTGTAGGAGC
>Ga0247814_10000389_pt1 | contig 35624 bp, 23 predicted proteins | sample UWRJL179409R1_FD_179947 | JGI IMG/M metagenome (GOLD analysis project Ga0247814, IMG submission 179947) | Plant litter microbial communities from Arlington Agricultural Research Station in Wisconsin, United States - UWRJ-L179-409R-1 | ecosystem: Environmental > Terrestrial > Plant litter >... | reverse complement strand
AGTAGGCGGAATATCGCCGGGCATGCCACCATATTCTACAATATAACCTTTAGGCTGGTAATCTCCCTGGGTATCCCCCGAATCTTTAAGGTCGTTCCAAGCGCCCGGTATCCCTATATTACGGGAGGTAATATGTGCATAGTCTTCGTTATTTGCATTATTGGGTTCGTTTTGGTTCCAAAAAGCAAAATTTGGGGTAGAACCATTTACAACGCCATTCCAAAATACGGTACCGGCTTCGGGGCCCGTTACCCATTTCCATACACCTTCTGTCTCGGCATCGCTTCCCCCTATCCAGCCCGTTCCGGTAGCCTGCTCGCCACAAAGCTGCGCTTCTTCGGCAGTAAGCAGCGTTGCAAGGTAACCACGCAACCCGTAATAAGAGGTTCCTTCTGCAGCTGTTTTTGCATCTGTCCAGCTTATACCTAACCGTGGTATATATAAATAGTAATGCTGTGTAGACTCTAAATAGTTAGCCGACCCTACCGATATAGAAAATGTACGTGTTCCCGAAGGGCTTGCAGCGTTACTATTATACTGTACGGCATTAACGGCTGCTATAAGTGTTGCAAAAGGCAATTGCTGCCCTGCTGTTCCCTGTATGGTGAGCTTTCCTGCTGTGGTATTCCATGTAGCTATTACCCCCGGTATTGTAGTACTGAGATTCAAAATATCCTGCCCGTTTACATAGCCCGAAGATATTTGCACGTATACCGCCTCTAATGTGGTATCGGCAGGATCTGTATCGGTAATAGAAAAAGAAGTTGCAATATTTATAGGCGTACCCGGGCAATACACCTGGTTGCCTGTAGCGGTTACAAGGGGCGGATTGTTAGTTTGCGCAAAAGATGTAAAACAACCTGTTAGGCACAGTACCAGCGAGATGCCTATATATAGTAACGCAGAATTCTTCATTTCGTAAAAATAGCAAAATATTTTTACGATGTAGCTAATTTTTAGGGTAATAAAGTTTAGCGAAAATATCCCAAACCACTATGCCCGCACTAACCGATATATTGAGCGAATGCTTGGTGCCCAGTTGTGGAATTTCGATACTGCCGTTGCATAAACTTACAGCTTCCTGTGCAACGCCTTTTACTTCGTTACCAAAAACAAGGGCATATTTTACACCTGCCTCCGGCTCAAAATCATGTAGCAGCACCGCATCCTGCACCTGCTCTATGGCAAGCACCTTAACATCCTGCTCCTGTAGCGATGCGATTACCTGCAATACATCTTTTTCATATTCCCAATCAACAGTATCTGTAGCGCCAAGGGCGGTTTTATGTATCTCTTTATTGGGTGGGGTGGCGGTTATGCCGCACAAGTATATTTTCTCTATTAAAAAAGCATCGGCTGTACGAAAAACCGACCCAATATTGTGCAGGCTGCGAATATCATCCAGTACAATTATAAGCGGGGTTTTTCCTGCTTCTTTAAACTCTTCGGTATTTTTACGGCCCAACTCGCTATTAGCTAATTTTCTCATGGTGCTTTAATAAAGTAGGGCAAAAATAAGCGAATGCCGCGTTATATCCTACACACAAAAAAATAACCGCTCCCATGTATATTAGGAACGGTTACTAAAAAAAGAATTGTCCTGTTTAGGATTTTTTAGCAGCTTCATGCTTTTTGCCTTCATGCTTTGCCGGCACAGTTTTTACCGATGCCTGCCATTTTGCATATTGCTCCTTGCTAAGGATACCTTTCATTTTGGCATCAAAGGCAGCGTTCTCTTTTTTCATTTTAGCATCCATGGCAGCGTGGTCATGCTGTTCGCCCTTTTCCATTTTTTTTAGGTCGGGGTTCGCTGCACGTTGCTTTTCCTGCTCTGTATAAAGCGCTTTTATTTTGGCCTGCTGGGCATCATCAAGGCCAAGTTCTTTAGCCAGTTGTTTTGCCTGCTCATCGGGCGTAACCTTTTTAATATCCTTCTTTTCGGTTTTGTGTTTCGTTCCCTCCGGTTTAACAGCCGGTTTTTCCTGTGCAAAACCTGTAAGGCCGGCCATTAGCAATACAGCCATCATTACTTTTTTCATTTCTGTTATATTTTATAGCATAAAGATATTCAAATCTTAATTACACATTTATAAAATGAGGCGAATGCTGTAAAAAAACGGGTAAACACCTTACAATATAGTCCGTAATTAACAATAGACATAAATGTGTACTACCTGTTGTAAAAACTCTCCGGATATTATAGCAAGAGAACTACTGCCCTACAAATTTCGTTATATCTTAAATTGGTGGAAATTCGTGAAATTCGCGGCTTAACTTTACCTTTTCTACTTCTGTATTTTTTGATTAAATTCGCCCTTCACAATACAAACACCTATTATCTTGTCATCTAAAGAAAAGACCGCGAAAGAAACCCCGTTAATGAAGCAGTATAACGCCATTAAGGTAAAATATCCTGATGCGTGCCTGTTGTTTCGCGTGGGCGATTTTTATGAAACTTTTGGCGAAGATGCTATAAGGGCGGCAGGTATATTAGGCATTGTACTTACAAAAAGGGGCGCCGGCAGCGAAACCGAAACCGCACTGGCAGGTTTTCCGCACCACTCGCTTAACACCTATTTACCCAAACTGGTTAAGGCCGGCCTGCGTGTTGCTATATGCGACCAGCTGGAAGACCCTAAAATGACCAAAACTATAGTGAAGCGGGGTGTTACCGAACTGGTTACTCCCGGAGTTTCTATGAACGATGAGGTGCTGCACAGCAAATCCAACAACTTTTTAGCATCGGTTTACTTTGGCAGGAAAAGCCTGGGTATTTCATTTCTTGATGTTTCTACCGGCGAATTTTTAACTGCGCAGGGTAATGAAGAATACATAGACAAACTGCTGCAAAACTTTAGCCCCAGCGAAGTACTTGTGGCAAAAAACGAGAAAAGCGCCTTTAAGGATGCCTTTGGCGAAAACTACCACACTTTTTACCTGGAAGACTGGGTGTATAAAGAAGACTATGCTTTTGACAGCCTTACCTCTCATTTTGGCACTAACTCTCTTAAGGGTTTTGGTGTAGAAGAGTTGCACGAAGGCGTTATTGCCAGCGGCGCGGTACTGTATTACCTGTCTGAAACGCAGCATAACCGCGTGCAGCACATTACATCTATTCAGCGTATTGCCGAAGATGCCTATGTTTGGATGGACCGCTTTACCATTCGCAACCTGGAGTTGTACCAAAGCCCTAATGTAAATGCAGTTACACTGCTGGATGTTATAGACCGCACCCTGTCGCCCATGGGCAGCCGCCTTTTAAAACGCTGGCTGGCTTTACCTTTAAAGGATGCTAACAAAGTGCGTGCCCGCCATGAGGTGGTAAGCTATTTAAAAGAAAATAAAAATACCCTGCAAAAAATACAGGTACAGATAAAACAAATATCCGACCTGGAAAGGCTTATTTCTAAGATAGCTACAGGCAGGGTAAGCCCGCGCGAAGTTATTTACCTTAATAATTCGCTGGATGCAATAATACCCATTAAGCAGCTTGCCCTGGAAAGCCCTAACGAAGCGCTTAAAGCCATAGGCGACAGCCTGCATTCGTGCGACCTGCTGCGCGAAAAGATACGCACCACCCTGCACCCGGAAGCCCCTGTTGCCATTAATAAAGGTAACGCTATTGCCCACGGCATTCACCCGGAGCTTGATGAGTTAAGGAGCATAGCATTTTCGGGTAAGGAATACTTAGAAGGAATAGAGAAACGGGAATCTGCTGCAACAGGGATCTCGTCGCTTAAAATATCCTTTAATAATGTTTTTGGATATTATATTGAGGTACGCAACAGCCACAAAGACAAGGTGCCCAGCGAATGGATGCGGAAGCAAACCCTTGTAAATGCCGAGCGCTATATTACCGAAGAGCTTAAAGAATATGAAACGAAGATACTGGGTGCCGAGGAGAAGATACATCACCTGGAAACACAACTGTTTGAGCAGCTTGTGGCCTGGATAGCTACTTACATAAAACCGGTACAGCTTAATGCCAGCCTTATTGCCCAAATGGACTGCCTGGCATCGTTTACCCAACTGGCAATAGAGAACAAATATGTATGCCCCGAAATTGATGAAAGCTATGAACTTGATATTAAAGAAGGCCGCCACCCGGTTATAGAAAAACAGCTGCCTGTAGGCACGCCCTACATTACTAATGATGTTTATTTAGACCGTGACTCCCAGCAGATAATAATGATCACGGGGCCTAACATGTCGGGTAAATCAGCAATTTTACGCCAAACAGCGTTGATTGTTTTACTGGCCCAAATGGGAAGTTTTGTGCCTGCCAAAAGTGCACGCCTTGGCGTGGTAGACAAGATCTTTACCCGTGTGGGAGCGTCGGACAATATATCTATGGGCGAATCTACCTTTATGGTAGAGATGAACGAAACGGCAAGCATCCTGAATAACTTATCTGACAGAAGTTTAATTTTATTAGACGAAATAGGCCGCGGTACGAGTACGTATGACGGTATCTCTATAGCATGGGCCATTGCCGAGTTTTTACACGAACACCCGTCGCAGCCCAAAACATTGTTTGCCACGCATTACCATGAGCTTAATGAAATGCAGGATATTTTTACCCGCATCCAGAACTTTAACGTATCGGTAAAAGAGCTTAAAGATACTGTGCTGTTTATACGCAAGCTTGTAAAGGGCGGCTCTGCACACAGTTTTGGTATTCATGTGGCCAGGATGGCAGGCATGCCTCAAACAGTAATACAAAAGGCGCAAAAACTGCTTAAAAAACTGGAAAAAGACCATAGCGGCGAGGCGCTGGGCAACATAAAGGCACAGGCCAAAGACGAATTACAGCTTAGCTTTTTTAACCTGGACGACCCTTTGCTGGAAGAAATAAAAGAAGAAATACTTAATTTAGACATTAATACCCTTACCCCTGTAGAGGCATTAATGAAGCTAAACGAGATTAAAAGGATGCTTGTTAAATAAGGAATAAAAAACTTTACTTTTCAAATCAAACGTTATCAGAAAGTTATGTTTTTAATGAAAAAATATTTATAAAAACGCTTGCAGGTCTCGAAAACAGCCGTATATTTGCACCCGTAATAACAACGAAACGTTCTTTTACTTTTAATGCGAAAATAGCTCAGTTGGTAGAGCGCGACCTTGCCAAGGTCGAGGTCGCGGGTTCGAATCCCGTTTTTCGCTCAGATTTACCTTCAAATGCTCGAGTGGTGGAATTGGTAGACACGCTGGACTTAAAATCCAGTGGGTAGTAATGCCCGTGCGGGTTCAAGTCCCGCCTTGAGTACATAGTATCAAAAGCTTCAATTTTTTTGAGGCTTTTTTTATGACTGCGAAAATAGCTCAGTTGGTAGAGCGCGACCTTGCCAAGGTCGAGGTCGCGGGTTCGAATCCCGTTTTTCGCTCAAAAAGCTTCAACACACGTTGAAGCTTTTTTTATGCCTTTATCTTTAGGTATATTTATTTATCATACTATCTCCCCACCCTATTTATTACATATATCCTTAATATGGTTACGAATTTTCATTCAGAAGCCGCTAATATTCATTTGCCTGCAACAGCTGTGTATTTATTTGCATATTTGCTATCACTATAACTAAATTTTGCCATCTTAATTAATACTGTGCCCGGGGGAAGCACGGCATACTACTTATAATTTATCATAAAGATGATTAAAATAGGTGTAATAGATGATTATACATTATTTAGAAAAAGCCTCATTTTGTTAATTAATACTTTTAAAGACATGAGCGTTATATGGGATACTCAAAACGGTACAGATGCAGTAGCTAAACAGCGACGCAATGCTGGCGACGTTATATTAATGGATATGGGAATTGCCGGTACAGCGCAGGCTGAAACCACTAAAGCTTTAAAAGAAAAATTTCCAGACGCAAAAATACTTACCCTTAGCGGCTTAACTGTAAACGACAGGCTTAATGCTATTGAAGAACTTGCGCCTTACAGTTTTTTTAAAAATACAGGAGCTGTACAGTTAGAAAAATCTATAATTGATTTGCATACAAAAGAGAAAGCAGCCGATAAAGCATCTTTAAAAACCGGCATAAACAATATGCCTTTACCGGGCACAGCCCTGTCTAAAAGGGAAATTGAGATTATAAAGATGGCCGGAAAAGAATTTAACAGCGGCGAGATAGCAGCAAAGCTGGATATTAATGTACGCACGGTAGAAACTCACCGCAAGCGCATTATGGCAAAAACAAATTGTAAAAATTTTATAGGTGTGGTAATTTTTGCACTTAAAAACAATTACATACAAATAGAGGATTTTAGTTAAAGTTATGTTTTTCGCACTACGGTATTTATTAAATAACAGGTAAATAATTATCGTAAAATACAGTTACCTTACTATAGGGCCATTCTTCGGAATGGTTTTTTCATTTTACACACTTTTTCATACCGGCAATAAGTTGTAAAAGGAACGTGTTAAAGTACTACAAAAGTTATAAAAATCTCCATACATTAGGATTTTGAAAATAAGATGCTTTTTAAACCTTGTTCCGGCTGTGGTTCAGTTTTATAAGACATTTAATATTTTCTGTATTTTTATGATTAACGAGTAAAATCCCATGCTTAGAGCAATTATTGTAGACGATATAGATACCGTACGACAAAAAAATATAGCTGTTATTAATAAATTTTGCCCTAATGTAGCTATTATTGCCGAAGCAAATTGTGTAGCCGCAGGCGTTGATGCTATAAAAAAATTCCTTCCGGACCTTGTTTTCCTTGATGTGGAAATGACAGACGGCACCGGCTTTGACCTCCTGCAACAGCTTATACCTATTAATTTTAAAGTAATATTTATTACCGGCCACCAAGAGTTTGCCATAAAAGCTTTTAGGTTTAGCGCTATAGATTACTTACTTAAACCTATGGATCCTGAAGAACTGGTTGAGGCGGTAAAAAAAGCCGAGGAAACGCTTAACAAAGAAATACTGGAACTTAAATTTAATACGCTTTTTTCTAATATAGAACGCCCAAAAAATTTACAAAAGCTGGTTTTAAAAACAGCCGAAAGGGTATATTCTGTAAATATACAGGATATTGTGCGCTGTGAATCTGACAAGAATTACACTACCTTTTATTTAAACGGGGGGCAAACCCTGCTGGCATCTACAACATTAAAAGAATATGAGTCGATGCTTGTACCCATGGGGTTCTTCAGGTCGCACCAGTCGCACCTCATTAACATGTTATATTTTGACCATTTTATAAAAAGCGACAGTGGTACCATTGTTATGAAAGACAAATCGCGCATACCGCTTGCCACCCGAAAAAAAGAAGATTTTTTAGCGGTGCTAACGTCGCTTTAAAGTAAATTGCTTAATCAAATCTGTTTATAACATTCTGATGCTTAACAATTTAATACTCAGTTTTTAATTCTTCACAAATTTACCCCGCCATGTGCCGCTATCGGTTTGGGCAATAAGTATATATTGCCCGTGGGCTAATGATGATGTATCTACCTCCGTTGCATTGGTTGCAGATGCTACCGTTTGCCCCAGCATGTTTATAATGGTAATTTTTTCTATAATGGCCGATGTTTGTAGCGTAATTTTTTCTTTAGCAGGGTTGGGATACAATATGATATTCTTTGCTGCATCGTTTGGATTTATACCCATAGTACCAAATGCAAAACATTGCGAAGTAGCGGTACAGCCCTGCTGGTTTGTAACCCTTACGGCATAGAGGCCATCTTGTATGGGTATAAAGCTTTGAGCCGTTGCCCCCGCTATCTCTACAGGTGGTATAGTTGCAATGCTGCATTGCAGCCACTGGTAAGTAGCGTTAGCTTCGTTAACGGTAAGCATGTTGTTTTCTGTTATATTTATAGCAACATCGGGCAGCAGGCTTAGGGTAGTTAAATAATTAGAATAGTTAGTTCCGCAGCCATTGGTAACCATTACGTTATACAAACCGCTTTCCGACACTGTTATAGACTGTGTTGTTTCGCCGTTGCTCCATATATTACCGGTTGCTGCACTGCTGGTTAGCACAACACTTTCTTCATTGCATAGGGTTATAAAATCGGTTAATTCGCCATTTACGGTGATTACAGGTAAAGGAGGTGGTTCGTTAGATTCGGTAATCGTAATGGGTGCCGATGTAAACGAACCAAAACAAAAAGAAGTGCGCTCTAAAACATAAGTACCCGGTTCTTCCAGCGTAAGAATTTCCCTGTTGAGGTTATTAACCGTTAAATACTGAATACCGTCTTTAAAAATAGTCCAGTAATGGCGGGAATTTTCAGGACGGTTTGTAGATAGTGTTACAACCGTTTGCCCGCCGCACATATCAAGCGGGGTTAGGGGTGTTAACACGGGTCGTAAATCATCTTCCCACATATCATCGGCAGTAAAGCGGATAACGTTAGATCGTAAAGGCCCGCACGGATGTGGTGTAGTAACAAAGTAATCAGTATTAAGGGCAATAGTTGTAGTAAAGGTTTCGCCGGCAGAACCATCCTGCCATATCCCGCCATGGGTGTTGCCATAAAAGGTAATCGGTGCGCCAACACATAGGGGAGTTACATAAATATCAGGCGAAGTGCTTTCGTACTCATTATCTTTAATAATCACTTCGGGCAGTTCATACATTTGTACTGTAACAATATTAGAATAAGTATTGCCGCAACTGTTGGTATTGGTAATCCTGTACTCTCCTGCCTCTGTAACTTCCAGCGTGGGTGTTGTTACTCCTGTATTCCAAACACCATTATGGTCGTTGCCCAACAGGGTAAGTGTAGTTCCCGGACAGAGCATTACAACATTGCCGGTTGTGGGAATGCCCGATGTAACGGTAGATGCTGTTGCAGGATTTACATTTAGAGTAATTGCCGGAGTATGGGTAACACCGCAGGCATTGGTTAACGTAGCTTCCCAAACGCCTGCATCGGCGGTAGTGATAGCTTCAAATTCCAGTACAGCGGTTGTAAGATTAGTGATCTGGCCATTTTTTCTCCATTCTATAGTTGTGCTGTTATCAGTATGCAGATTATAAGCTATAGGTGTACCCGCACAAAGCGTTAAGGGGGTATTGTTAAAAATGCGGTACGATGGCGGACGGCATATTTCCGTCAGGCTTATATAGCCTACGCTGTGTGTGGCAGGCAAATTAGAGCACGCACGCATTGTACTTGTGGTAACATTATACTCAAATAAGCTAAGCGTACCGCGGTTAATCCCGTATAATTTACCATTTGCCGCTTTAACTAAAGGTGTAGAAGGATTTGCACCTAAAGGCATAAACTGCCCATTTTCATCATAAACCCTAAACTCATGCTGGGTTGTTATTGTTTCGGTAGCAGGATCATATTTAAACAATACACCACTGCCGTTAGGGAAATTACTATGTCCAGTATTATAAGGGGTACCACCACTAAAAGTAGTGCCATATAATTTACCATCATTTGCAAGGGTTAGCCCCGCTGTAGGCTGGCTTCCGTTTCTATTATTAAACTCGGCTTTTTTAATAAATGTATTGGTGGTAATATCATATTCAAACAATACACCTTCGCCAAAGTTAACAGGTAACTGTGTCATGCTTCCCCCGGCATTTGTTAAACCGTAAAGCTTATTACCCACCTGTATTAACTGTCCTATGGCACTAAAACCGTCGTGAACGGTGCAATTAAAAGCAAAAGGAAGCAAGAAGCTGTTATCGGCCAGGTTTATGCGAGCTATAGCTCCCAGTCGGGGCGATCCAATAGGACACTGCGAATAGCTTGTAGTGGTACCGTATAAATAACCATCGGATGCTTTTAAAAAAACTCCGCTAAGGTTATTAGGCTGTTGCTGATTAAAAGTACCACCATAAAATCCGGGCACATAAAAGGTTTGAAATACATTTGTATTGGCATCATATTTAAAATACATGGCCCCGTCTACCGTTACGCCGTAAAAAACTTTTGGCGCAACCTCTGTTAAGCCTGACCTGATGCCAAGTTGCACTTCACCCGTTTCATACAAAACCATGAACTGGTTAGTCCGGGTATCATACTGATAAATAAAATCACTTTCTGCCGATGCTACACCATACAGAATACCATCGCTAAAGGTGGGTTTAAGCAGAGGCGACCCCTGCTCAAAATGATACACAACCTGTGGGTTATTGCCGTTAGCATCAGTCTTAAAAATGTAACCAAGGTCATAAAGCCCGTTATTGCTTACAGTACCCCAAAGTTCGTGCTGCGCTAATGCAGGAACCATTATAAAAATGCAGCAAATAAATAGTAGTATTTTTTTCATAACATTTAATTTTTGACAAATTTTCCTCTCCATATCCCATTATTGGTTTGAGCAATAAGTATGTACTGGCCCTGGGATAAGGCAGATGTATCTACCTCTGTTGTGTTTTCTGCTTTAACAACCGTTTGCCCAAGCATGTTTACAATGGTAATATTTTTTATAGTGGTACTGGTTTGCAGCGTAATTTTTTCTTTAGCAGGGTTAGGATACAATATGATATTCTTTACTGCATCGTTTGGATTTATACCCATAGTACCAAATGCAAAACACTGCGAAGTAGCGGTACATCCCTGCATGTTTGTAACCCTTACCGCATACAACCCATCATGATCCGGCGTAAAGCTTTGAGCCGTTGCCCCCGCGATCTCTACAGGCGGTATAGCCGCAATGCTGCACTCCAGCCATTGGTAAGTAGCATTGCTCTCGTTAGACGTAAGGGTGTTGTTACCTTCTGCCATGCTTACAGTAGCATCGGGCAGCAGGCTAAAAGTGCTAACGAAGTTAGAAGTATTTTCTCCGCAGGCATTTGTAACGGTTACACCAAAACTGCCGGTTTCTGATACAACGATAGACTGTGTTGTTTCGCCATTGCTCCATACGTTTCCTGTAGCCGCACTGCTCGTTAGTGTAACGCTCTCTTCACTACACAGCGTTATAAAGTCGGTCACTTCTCCATTAACCGTAATAACAGGTACGGGTGGTGGCTCGTTTGCTGCTGTAATTACAACAGGAGCCGAAGCAAATATCCCAAAGCATAAAGAAGTACGTTCTAAATGATAAGTACCCGGTTGGGTAAGTATTACTAAGTTACCATTAGAATTGTTTATATCAAGGTAATAGCTACCGTCTTTATACAAACTCCAGGCATTACGGCTTGTTGCAGGCCTGTTAGTGCTAATGCCAACACCGCCATCGTTACATATACTAAGCGAATTTGTAGGTGTTAGTACAGGCAGTATGGCTTCCTCTACAATATCTGCTGTGGTAAAACGAATAATATTAGATGTATATGTGCCGCATTCGTGCTGTGTAGTAACATAATAATCGGTATTAAGGGCTACAGTTGTAGTAAATGTGGGGCCTGTAGAGCCATCCTGCCAAACCCCTCCGGCAGTATTGCCATACAATGTTATGGGTGCGCCAACGCATATTGGGCTAATGTATATATTAGGGGGAAGGAAGTCAACTTCATTGTCTTTAATGATCACATTGGGTACTTCATACATTACTACCGTAACAATGTTGCTGTAGGTATCGCCACAGGTATTGGTATTAATTATTTGGTAATTGCCTGCCTCTGTAACCTGTATCGTTGGTGTTGTAGCACCGGTATTCCATGTGCCGCCGTTATTGCCGCTCAAGGTAGCACTTGTACCCGGGCACAGCAGTAAGGTAGCCCCTGCCCCTGTAACATTAGATGTTATGGTCGAAGAAGTTGCCTGATTTACAATAAGCGTAATACCCGGAACACTGGTAGTACCACACTCGTTTGTCATTACGCAGGTGTAAACACCACTATCGCCTACAGCAATGCTGTCAAAATGCAGTATGCCTGTGGTCATTCCGGGTATGGCAACAGCACCTTTATACCATGTATAAGTGATGGCATTAGTATTGTGCACATCAAAAGTAAAGGGAGAGCCGGCGCATAATGCATATTCGGTAGTTTCAAAAGCGCGGTACCTTGGCTTACGGCAAATCTCGGTAAGGTCGCCGGTAAGATCTGAATATTCCTGCGGATGCCCCGTCATTACAACGTTAGTTTCACTGTCACTATTTAAAGGGTCGAACCTGAATATTCCCCTGTTATTTGCCCCATAGAGGTAACCATCGTGCGATTTTAATAATGTGTTTGTCAGTGGTGTCCTGCCTGTAGGAAAATTATCCCCTACCCTTTCAAAATAATGTACCGGGGTTACTGTATTGGCAGTAATGTCATATTCAAAAATCGTCCCTTCAACTTCCCGGTCAGGATTATCAATATCGTGGCCGCCCATTCCCAGTACGCCATAAAGTTTACCGTTATCGGCAAGGGTAAGCGGGCCCGGATAACCGCCGGTAGTATCGGCGTTAAAATTTATTTTTTTGGTATACGTGTTCGCAGCGGTATCATATTCAAACAAAACACCATCGTTAGTATCGCCGCCCGCCCAGGTAGTGCCGTACAATTTTCCCGATGCTGCTTCTATTAAAGATCCTGTTGGGGCTTTGCCATCACCCTCATTACAGTTAAAAGGGTAGATAAAACTGAAAGCGTCGTTAGCGGGGTTAAGCCTTACTACAGCCCCAACAAAAGGCATAGCTTGCAGGCACGCCGAATAATTTTGTGTAACACCATAAACATAACCATTAGATGCCGTAACCAGTTCGCCCCTCATGGGGTTGCTCAGGCTGCCGCCTATATTAGGCACTGCACCCGCCCGGGTAATTACTTCGGTGCCCATGTTGTATTTGTAAATACCGCCAAAAGATGTGGTACCGTAAAGTATGCCCGGCACCGGCTCTATAACACCCGATTCGGGATTTGCCATAGTTGGTATCTGGCTGCTGCCAAAGCTTGCCACTACCCTGTAAATATCCAGTATAAGGTCGTATTCAAACAATACGCCCCCGGTTTGGTTGTTAGTGTCGGGAAATGTATACCCACCCCTGTAAGCAGTGCCGTATAGTTTTCCGTTCGAAGCCAAAAACAGCCTGCCCCTCGGATAATACCCATTTACGCCATCAAACATGTGTACGGGGGTAAAATTCTCGCCATTAAGGTCGGTCTTAAAGATATTCCCGTAGGATGTTGTGCCATTTTCCCCGGACCTTACCCCCCAAAACTCCCTTTGTGCATAAACCGATGCCGTTACTAAAAGCAGGCACATAAATAGTATAGTTTTTTTCATGGTTTAGTTTTTTATAAATTTACCCCTCCAGATACTGCTGTCGGTCTTAGCAATAAGTATGTATTGCCCCTGCGATAATGATGATGTATTTATCTCTTTTGTGTTTATAGCCAATGCTACCGTTTGCCCCAGCATGTTTACAATGGTAATTTTTTGTACGTTGGCATTGGTTTGCAGCGCGATTTTTTCCTTTGCGGGGTTAGGGTACAGTATGATAGTGTTTTTAGCTAATTCTTCAGGGTTTACAGCCAAAGCACCTGTACCGTAGCATATAGAGGTTGCTGTACAGCCCCAATTATTAATTACCCTTACAGCATAAAGCCCATCATGGCTTGGGGTAAATTCGCGCCAAATGGCCCCTTCAATTTCGGTAGGCGGTATGGCTGCAATAGTACATTCCAGCCATTGGTAGGATGAGGCTGCGGCTTCGTTAGAAACCAGCGTAGTACCGTTATTAATAGTATTTACCGTAGCATTTGGGGCAGGTAAAACAGTGATACCGGTGTAGGCAGATGATGAAGAGCCACAACCATTTGTAACCGTTACATTATAAAAACCCGTTTGGGTAACGGTTATAGACTGCGTGGTTGCCCCGGTAGACCATACATTGCCGGTTGCTGCGCTGCTTGTTAATACAATGCTGCTGCCATCGCATACAGGCGATGTACCAGCAACGGTTACAACCGGCGTTTGGGGAGAGGCATTAACTTCGGACACTACTAGGGGCTGCGAAACATAGTTGCTAAAACAAAAAGAATCGCGTTCTAAAGTGTACGTTCCCGGCTGTGTAAGAGATATAAATGTGCTGTTAAAATTAGTAAGGGTTAAATAAAAACTGCCATCACGGTATAATGTCCAGTAGTTGCGTGAGTTTTGTGGCCTGTTAGTATTTATAACCACGCTTCCCTGCCCATTACAAAGAGACGGTTCGCCCACTACAGTTATTTCGGGTTCAATATTGGATTCCCATAAGTTAGCGTCTGTTAAACGGATAACGTTAGACGTATACGTGCCACAAGGGTGTTGTGTGGTAACATAATAATCGGTATTAAGCGTAACAGTGGTGGTAAAAGTTTCTGCTGTAGAACCATCCTGCCAAACGCCGCCTTCTGTATTACCGTAAAAAGTAATGGGTGCGCCAATGCATAGCGGGGTCATAAAACTGGTAGGCGGAAAATCGGCCAGCTGATGGTCTTTAATGATAACATTAGGCACTTCATACATTTGTACCGTGACTATATTAGAGTAAGTATCGCCACAGCTATTGGTATTTGTTATTTGATAATCTCCGGCCTGTGTAACCTCTATAGTTGGTGTTGTTGCACCCGTATTCCAGGTACCGCCATTATTACCACTTAGGGTAACGCCCGTGCCGGGACAAAGCATTACAATTTCTCCCGTAGCAGGAATGCCCGATGTTATGGTAGATGCCGTTGCCTGGTTAACAACAATTGTAATGGCAGGGGTTATTGTAGTACCGCACTCATTTGTCATTTCGCAGGTATAAACACCGCTGTCTCCTATGGTAATGCTATCAAAATGTAAGATACCCATAGTTTGCGAGGCAACTATTGTACTGCCTTTTTTCCATACATAAGTAGTGGCATTATCATTATGCACATCAAAAATAAATGGAGTACCGCTACATAACGTATAGGTAACCGGCTCATAGTACCGGTATACAGGCTTGCGGCATACTTCCAGCAATTCGTTATTAAATGGTGATAGTGCAAGGCGCGTAACACTGTTATTTGCCGGGTCAAATTTAAATATGCTCCTGTCGGTCAATCCGTAAAATTTCCCGTCAGATCCTTTCATCAGCGTTCCGTTAGGCATACAGCCCAGGTCGTATAAATAGTTTGTATATTCAAAATAATGCAGTACCGTAACCGCATTAGTAGTAATATCATATTCATACAAAGCGCCTTTTACATTCTGTTGCGGGTTATCGGGGTTAATGCCGTGGCTGCCTAAAATACCATACAGCTTGTTATTATCTCCTGCAACAAGCGGTCCCGGCCCGGCTCCTGTGGTTGCAAAATTAAAATCGAACTTTTTAACCATGGTATTGGTAGCAATATCATAATCATACAAAATACCGCTTCCTGCCGGGGCTACACCGTTAGGCCCTATGTAAGCACCTCCATTAGTAGTTGTACCATACAATTTTCCGGGAACGGCTTCTATCATAAAACCGTTAGGAAACCTTCCGGGACCATCTGTAAAACAATCAAAAGGATATATGTAACTAAAGGCATTTGTTGCAGGGTTAATCCGGGCTATAGAACCCAAAAACGGCGTTGCATGGGGGCATGCCGAATAATAAGCCGTGGTACCGTACAAATACCCATTAGAAGCGAGGGTAAGGTTGCCCTTCATTTCGTTTTGCATGGTAAGCAGCTGGCTTGCAAAATTGGGAGGTGTAGCCATAAAGCTTGTAATGCCCGAGCTAAGGTTGTGCTTGTATATACCACTCCTTGTATTACCATACAAATTACCCGATGCATCTACTACAACACCGCCTATGGGAGTCCTTAAATTGCTTAAATCACCTGCGCCGAAATAGCTTAACACCCTGTAGCGGTTTGTTATAAGGTCGTATTCATACAGTACGCCATCGCCTTCCTCAATAACATTAGGTATATCAAAAACATGCCCGCCACTGTAGGCAACCCCGTAAAGTTTATCGTTTGCCCCCTGAAGCAGCCTGCCTGTTGGGTAGCTTCCGTTTATAGAATCGAAAGCATGCATTACAACAGGGTTTGTACCATCAAAATTCACCTTTACTATAGCACCATAATCAGAAGGGTAATCAGGAGATAATGACCTGCTGCCACTTTTTACACCCCATAGTTCTTTTTGCGCAAAGCAGGAGGTTAAACCAATAAACAGGCAAATGACAAGTAGTTTTCTTTTCATGCAGGGTGGTGATGTTGGTTATTGATTAACGATATTGCTTATTGTCTTTCAGCGTGTTAAAGGTAATTATATCGTTTGATGTATAACAAGTGAAGTTAAAATTTCCCTAATGCGGTTTACTATTTATCTTTTATACAGGATAATAAGCTTCAGGGCTATTTTAATGCAATAAGAGTATGCTGTAACAGGTAAAAATACCATGTTAGTTTGCGAATAATTCAATGACGTGCAGAATTATTATTTGTCGATTTATTCAAACTATTGAATAAATCGGTTATTTGTCAGAAGCTGGATATGCGAGGTTTACTCAAGCAGAGACAATTAACATTTTAAAAAAGTAATGGATGAATTACAAGAGAAAGCTACAGCAAAACTGTAGCCATAAAAAAAGCCCCGCAATGCGGAGCTTCTTAATACTTTTACATATCAACTGATTAGTGAGCAGCAGGAGCAGCAGTTTCAGTAGTAGTAGTTGTAGTTTTTGTAGTGTCAACAGCAACTGTATCAGCAACTGGAGCAGCAGTTTCTTCAACTGGAGTTTCAACTACAGTAGAATCTACAGTTTCAGTAGTTTCTTCTTTAGCAGTTTCTTTACATGATACGAAAGAAACACTCATTGTAGCTACAAGGGCAAGGGTTAAAACAACTTTTTTCATCTTACTTAATTATAAAGGTTAATTATTAATTCGCAGCAAAGATATAAATTTTTTAATATCGCAAAATATTTATTTACAAAAAATAAACAAATCTTTTCACACTGAATTTCAGTATTTTACAAACCTCTATCTGCTTTTTAACTTAATTGTTCAACATCCTGTTTCACACCATATTCTGTAATTTATTGTAAAACAACAAACTATAAATGTAATGTAATGGCTACTTTTTTACCAGTTTCATTTCGTTAACCAAATGGGTGGCACCTGCATACTTATCTATTATAAATAAAACATACCTTATATCTACCATTATGTTACGGCAAATAGACGGATCGTAGTATATATCGCTCATGGTACCTTCCCACACACGGTCGAAATTTAAGCCAATTAAATTACCCTTAGCATCTATAGCCGGGCTGCCACTGTTACCGCCTGTAGTGTGGTTGGTGCCAATAAAGCATACCGGCATTTTACCGTTCTCGCCATATTGCCCGTAGTCTTTTTTATTGTACAGGTCTATAAGTTTTTGGGGCACATCAAACTCATAATCGCCGGGCACATATTTTTCTATAACACCGTCAAGGTAAGTTACCGGTTCATAGTAGGTAGCATCGCGCGGCTCATAACCTTTTACTTTACCATAAGTAACCCTTAGCGTGCTGTTAGCATCCGGGAACATGCGCGCCTCTTTAGGGTTAAGTTCTAAAAGCGCCTTTATATAGTTACGCTGCGTAGCGGCTATCTTTAAATTGATCTCCTCATATTTAGGGTTCACCTTTTCAAAATAGGTGTCGGCCATTGCCTTAACTACCTGGTATCCTTTGTCGGCGTTAAGGGCTGCAAGAGCTTTATCTGTATCGCCGGCCATTAAGTCTTTAAGGCCTGCATAGCTTGACAGCTTAGATGTACCATACACCTCAGCAGTAAGTTTTTTATAATCGGCTCCTTCAAGTACCTTAGGCAAAAACTGCGCAGGCACCTTCGTGCCATAAAGCTGAATAAGCTGCTCAAATATCTTTTCGTCTACGCTCTTATTGTAATCCTTATAGGTATCGGCCAGGGCGGCTACCAGCTTATCCTTACGATCGGCAAAAGCCTGTGCACCTTTAGTTTTATATACCTGCTCCAGCTGGTACATTTTGTAACCCATGGTAAGCAGTTCTGTATTGCGCAGCACTACTTCGGTAAAATAGTCACGTGCCAGCGCATATTCCTGTATGGCTTTATAATTAATTTCAAAGTCGGCAAGAAGGTTACCGTATTCTGCCTGTTTACCCGCCTGCTGTACACGTGCAGCAAACTCTTTTTCCTGTGCTTTTTTTACCGCAACGGCATTGGTTTTTTTAAGGCCGGTAGTCTCCCCTATCCATTTTTTCCAATAGTTGGCAATACCGGCATACTTGGCGGCATACTGTATTTTAATAGCGTTGTCTTTACGCATAAAACCGTCCATTACTTTTAGTGCAGCATCCCTAACCTCTATTTTGGCAGGGTTAAGCACACTTACGGTTTGCTCTACCGCTACGGCAGGCAAATATTCTGTAGTACGGCCCGGGTAGCCAAAAACCAGCGTAAAATCGTCTTCCTTAATACCCTTTACAGATACCGGAAAAAAGTGCTTTGGCTTGTACGGCACATTGTCTTTACTGTAAGCCGCAGGGCGGTTGTCTTTACCCGCATAGATACGGAACAGCGAAAAATCGCCGGTATGCCTTGGCCACACCCAGTTATCGGTATCACTGCCAAATTTCCCTACAGATGATGGCGGTGCGCCCACAAGCCTTACGTCTTTAAAGGTTTCGGTAACAAACAACATGTACTGGTTGCCTTCATAAAAAGTACGTATGCTATTTTCCTGATACGACTCTTTAGGAAGGGTTTTAGTAAGGTTAGCAATATTTTGCTGTATTTTTTGCATGCGTGCTTTTTCGTCCAGTGCCTGTGTACCCTCTAAAACTTTAGTGGTAACATCGTCAATACGTGCTATAAAAGTAACTTCAAGGTTTTCATTAGGCAGTTCTTCGGCCTGACTCATGGCCCAAAAACCGTTAGTTAGGTAATCGTGCTCTACGGTGCTGTGGCTTTGTATCTCGCCATAACCGCAGTGGTGGTTGGTTAACAATAAACCCTGTGAGGATATAACTTCGCTCGTGCACCCACCGTTAAATTGCGGCACGGCATCTTTAAGGCTGGAATGGTTAACATCATAAATATCCTGAACGCTCATTTTCATGCCCAGGTGTTTCATTTCTTTTTCGTTCATACCCTGTAATAAAGATGGTATCCACATACCGCCCTGCTGTGCCAGTGCCGGAAATGCTACAAAAAGAAAGAGTAAACGCAATAATTTCATAGTGATAATATGTTAGTGGGTGCAAGATAAGAATTTATTTTATGAAGCGTTGCCGCTAACGTACCCCGATAAAAAACAATACTAAATGTAAACTACACACTTAAAAATACATCTCATTATATTATATTTGGGATGCTAATAACCATACTACACAAAATGAAATACCGCTTTAAACTTATAGCTGCTGCTACAATAGCCTCACTTGCACTGGCCTGTGGCTCTAAACAAAATACCTCTACAACCAATACCCCTGCCATAACCAACCCTATAATAGACGGTTATTTTGCCGACCCTACCATAGTTAAACACAACGGCACTTATTACATCTATGCAACCATAGACCCCTGGGGTGCTAATGAACTTGCCGTACTTACCACTAAAGATTTTGTATCGTTCGATAAAGAACATATTAACTGGCCTACCAAGGCACAGTGTACAACGCCAACATCCAGCGATGCTATGGTGTGGGCGCCATGCGTGGTAAAGGGCACCGATGGTAAGTTTTACATGTACGTATCTGTAGGCAGTGAAGTTTGGGGAGGTGTAGCCGACAGCCCTCTTGGACCGTGGAAGAACATGAAAGCCGACAACACTCCGCTGGTAGCCAAAAATGATTTCCCTAAGGTGCATAATATAGATTCGGACTGTTTTATAGATACCGATGGGCAGGCCTACCTATTTTGGGGATCGGGCTACAATTGGGTAAACGGTAAATGCATGGTGGTAAAACTTAAAAAAGACATGTATACGTTTGACGGTACCCCGCAGGATGTAACCCCACCCGATTATTTTGAAGGCCCGCACATGATAAAGCGCAACAATAAATACTACCTCATGTTCTCTCAGGGCAAGGCAATAGATGCAACCTATAAAGTGGGGTATGCTACCGGCAACAGTCCGCTTGGGCCATTTACTAAAGGCGTTAACAGCCCCATACTGCAAACCACTAAAGACAGCGTTACCTATGGCCCCGGCCACCATTCTGTATTTACAGAGAAAGGGCAGGATTATATTTTATACCACCGCATAAAACCCCAAAAGCAGGATTATGTGTTAAGGCAGTTGTGCCTTGATAGTTTAAAGTTTGATAAAGCGGGGAATATATTACCGGTGGTGCCAAAGGGTGTTGGGAAACTTTAGTATTGACACTAATTTATGACTTCTACTTTATAATAGATTGCCGCGCTCCGTTGCACTCCGCTCGCAAAGACGCGAATGGGTAAAGTGTGTCAGTCGTTTCTTTCTTCAGGTGCCGTCATTGCGAGGAACGAAGCAATCTATTTCTTGATTGAGATTTCTCCACTACACTGCGCTGCAGTCGAAATGGAACACAACGGAAATCCCAATCACAGATAAGCAGCATTTGTCGTGAAAATGTCGGGGATTTGCCGCTACTAAATTTTACAATTGCAGTTTATTTTTGTAAAAAAATTAAATCACAAATGACCGGGAAAAAAATTTTAGAAGCACGCAGGCTTAAAGGGCTTTCGCAGGAGGAACTTTCAGAAATATCAAGAATTAATGTCCGCACTATACAGCGTATAGAGAACGGCAATAACATACCGCGCGGTAAAACGCTTTCATTACTGTGCAGCGTTTTAGATTTGGATATTCAGGAACTTCTGCCGATGCCTTCAGAAACTCCAAAAAAGCCTGTTGCAGAAATAATGGTTTCTTACTTTTTTGTCATTCTGCTAAACCTGATCATAATGTCAATCTTTGGTTTCCTTACACTCGATTCGGAAGCCAATGCTAATAGTAAGTTGGGCGCGGTATTCCTGGCGGTATTAATACCTCTTTTTATCGTAGAAAAAACAAGGCAGATGCAGCCCTTGGTACGGTTAATTAAATTTGGTAGCGGATTACTAATCTATTTAATATTGGTAACCTGCAAGCACAAGTTCTTACCAGAACTGTTAACCGGTTTTTACCCTTCATTGCTGTTAGCTTTGAGTGTGCTATTTTATGGCGGCAACCTGTTAAGTAAAGAACTCCAGGGAAATACTTAACTTCATTTTACCCATTCAGCAAAGTTTCTTGCTTCGAAAATCTGTGTTCGTTTTTTTTAAAGCGACTATAATGTATGCCGAAGCCATCAAATTACAAAGTCAGAGGATTTGCGGAGCAAGTTTTAGATTGCCGCGCCCTGTTGTATTTCGCTAGCAAATACGTTGCGGGGACATCGGACTTTCGACATCAGACTTTCGACTTTCGACTAATTTCAGAAAGCAACCACAAATAATCTTCTTGGCTGTTTACAAAATCCCTGTCGGTAACATCTATAACCAGTACGTTTAACCCGGTGACTGATTTTATAAAGTCGAGGTAGCCGCGGTTAATGTTTTCAAGGTAATCGGCAGTAATATCTTTTTCGTAATCGCGTCCGCGCTTTTTTATGTGGTGCAACAGCCTGTCGGTGCTTTGGTACAGGTAAATGTACAGCCCGGGTTTGGGCAGCTCCTTATACATAATATCAAACAGGCGGCGGTACAGGCGGTATTCATCTTCGCTAAGGGTAACTTTAGAAAATATAAGCGACTTAAAAATATGGTAATCGGCCACCACAAAATCGCTGAACAGGTCAAACTGCGAGAGGTCATCGGTCAGCTGCTGGTAGCGGTCGGCCAGGAAAGACATTTCCAAAGAAAAAGCATACCGCGCCTGGTCGCCATAAAACAACGGCAGGAAGGGGTTGTCGGCAAAACGCTCGGGCACCATGCGCGCATTAAAATCTTCCGATATTTTTAAGGCTAATGATGTTTTCCCGGCACCAATATTTCCTTCAATAGCAATATAATTAAACTTTTCAGGGCTTAAAGCATCTGCCGGGGCAGGCAGCTTCATAACAAACCGGCAGTCGGCATTATCTGTGGTTGTGGCTATCAGCCGGCTTACATCCTGTTTTACTACAGGGTGTACCCAGTGTGGCGCAACATCGCGAAGGGGGAACAACACAAAATTCCTGTCCTGCATCCGCGGATGCGGCACCTGCAGCTGCGGGTGGTTTATAACTTCATCGTTAAAAGCAATGATATCTATATCTATAGTGCGCGAAATATATTCTCCTGTTGTACTGCGCACCCTCCCACCCTGCGCTTCGGCAACAAGCAGGCCTTTAAGCAGTTCGTGAGCTGTTTTTGTGGTATGTACGGTAACTGCGCAATTGTAAAAAGGTTCGCCCTCAAACCCCCATGCAGGTGTTTCATAAATACCCGAAACCCTTACCACAGTGGCAATATGGTTATGTATATACTCTATACCCTGCTGTAAAAGCTGCATGCGGTTGCCCAGGTTGCTCCCCAACGATAATATGGCGCTGTTCTGAAATTTCATAGGCTGCAAAGTAAGTAAACATTGATGCGGTTTCAAACTGCTGTTAATAAATTTACAACAATCTGAATTTAACCTGTAACATATCATGTACTTTTGCTACTTATTTAAAAATTAAATTACAGTTACTATGCAGTTTTTAAAAAATGTACTCTCTACCGTAGTGGGATTATTCCTGTTTTGCTTTTTATTTTTCTTTTTAATACTAATTATAGGCATTGCAGCAGCGGCCAGCGGTGGCGGCGGCAATAAAGATATGGTTGAGGTTAAAGACAACTCTGTAATAGAGCTCGACCTTACCGAGGTTAGCAGCGATTACGGCGGAAATTTTATTTATAAAGATTTTGCCATGCTTAACGATGAGCCTAAAGACGGCCTTATTGATGTGCTTAACGCTATAGATGCCGCAAAAAAAGACGACAGGATAAAAGGCATTACCATTACTAATGGCAGGAGCGGCCTGGGTATGGCCCAGAGCAAAGCCCTTAGGGATAAACTGGAAGAATTTAAAAAATCTAAAAAATTTATTGTGGCTTATGCCGATGGCTACAGTCAGGGCGAATACTACCTTAATTCGGTAGCCGATACGCTTTACCTTAACCCGGTAGGCGATTTTGAGTTTAAAGGTTTGTCGAGCGAAGTAATGTTCTATAAAGACCTTCAGGAAAAAACAGGTATTACAATGGAGGTTATTCGCCATGGTAAATATAAAAGTGCTGTAGAGCCCTTTCTTGCCAACGAAATGAGCGCGGCCAACAGGGAGCAGATAACACAGCTGCTAAATTCGATTTGGAGTACGGTATCGGCAGATATTGCCAAGAGCCGCAACATTCCGTTAGACAGCCTTAACAATATTGCCGAAAACCTTAGTGCCCGCACTCCAGACATGGCAAAAGCTAAGAAACTTATAGACAAAATAGGGTATGAAGATGAGTACCACAATGGCATTAAAAAAGCCCTTAAGGTTACAAAAGACGAAGAATACAACTCTGTATCGATACTTGATTATGTAAAAGCTTCGGTTGCAGACACCTCTGTTCTTGATGCTTCAGACAGGATAGCCATTATTTATGCACAAGGCGAAATTACGGGTGGTGCCGGCGATGTTAACGTTATTGGCGAAGATGCACTGCGCAAAGCATTTAAGGATGCACTGGAAGATGAAGACGTAAAATCGATAGTATTGCGTGTAGACTCTCCGGGTGGCAGCGCTTTAACATCTGAACTTATTTGGAGGGAAATAGAGCTTGCCAAAAAGAAAAAACCGGTAGTTGTCTCTATGGGTAACTATGCCGCATCCGGAGGTTATTATATATCTTGCAACGCCAGCAGGATCTTTGCCGAACCTACTACCATTACAGGTTCTATAGGTGTATTTGGCGTATTGCCAAACTTTACAAAACTGTCTAACAACATAGGCATACATACCGAAGAGGTAAGCACCCATAGCAATGCAGGTGGCTACAGCGTATTTACACCACTTAAAGATAACACCCGCGAAATTATACAGCAGGGTGTAGAGCAGGTGTACAGCACTTTTGTAAACCGTGTGGCGGCAGGCCGTAAAATGACCCCGGCTGCGGTAGACAGTATTGCACAGGGACGTGTTTGGACCGGTACCGATGCCCTTAAAAACGGCTTGGTAGACGAATTAGGCGGACTGGATGATGCTATTAAATATGCAGCAAAACTGGGTAAGACCACAAGCTACAGCACCAAGAATTACCCTGAATACGAAAGAAATTTTGAGAAATACCTGAGTACCCTTACCGGACTGCCTTTTGCCAAAACAAAAGAGGAGTTTATTAAAGAGGAAGTGGGAACAGAAAACTATGAAGTTATAGAACGCCTTAGGCGCGTTACCAAGCAAAGAGGCGTACAGGCCATGATGCCTTTTGAAATAAATATACGATAACCGCGTTACAAATACCTTCGGGGCAGCGCTAAAGCAGGCCACGAATTGCACTAATTTAAACGAATTTTCTTTCAGTTTTTAAATTGCATTAATTTAATCATTGGCGATATTTGTGTAAATTTGTGTAATTCGTGGCTCACTGTTTAAATACGGTACGCTGTAATTCCCCATAACATCTGCCTAAAACGAGTGCTTTTAGGCAAAAAACAAAAGAATACTATGGTTAAAAAGATCTTAAAGTGGACAGGGATCGTTTTACTTGTCATCATTATTGCACTGGCATCTGTGCCGTTTTTGTTTAAAGACAAAATTAAAAGTATGGTAGTTAAGGCCATTAACGACCAGGTAGATGCTACCGTGGCGTTTGAAGATGTAAGCCTTAGCCTGTTTAGCCATTTCCCAAAAGCAAGCGTTACTATAGATAAACTTAGCGTTATAAACAAAGCGCCTTTTGCGGGCGACACATTGGTTTATATGGGCGAAATAGACCTTAACATGTCTATAAAAGAACTGTTTAAAAAGGAAGGCGAGGCTATGCAACTGGAGTCGTTCACTACAAAAAACGGATTGGTAAACATTATATTTAATAAAGATGGTGTAGGCAATTTTGACATAGCCCTTAAAAAAGATGAACCTGCTGCCGAACCTCAGGAAGCGAGCAAACCTTTTGCACTTACCGTTCAAAACTATGCTATAGAGAACCTGCGTTTTAAATATTTTGACGAAAAGTCTAAAATAAAAGTAGTTATAGACAGCCTTAACCACAGTGGTAAAGGTAATTTTGCCGCCAATAAACTGGACCTTGACACCCATACCAATGCTACACTTACCATGGATATGGACAAGACCAACTATATGCGTGCCGTGAAGCTTAAGCTAGATGCGGTATTGGGTATGGACCTTGATAAAAGTGTATACACTTTTAAAGAGAACAAAGCCATGATAAACCAGCTTGCATTAGAATTTGACGGCAGCGTGGCAATGACCGACGCCGGCCAGCAAATAGACCTTACCTTCTTTACCCCTACCTCATCATTTAAAAACTTTTTGGGCTTAATCCCGGAAAGCTATTCGGGCAGTATTGCCAACGTTAAGACTAATGGCGATTTTACTATAAAAGGTAAAGTAAACGGGCTTAACAGTGATAACAGCGTACCGAAATTCAACATTGCATTTGCTTCTAACAATGCTTCGTTTAAATATCCTGACCTTCCAAAATCGGTAGACAATATTATTATCGACACCAAAATAATTAACGAAACGGGAGTTCTTAATGATACTTATGTTAATGTTGACAAACTGTCTTTCCGTATAGATAAAGATGTTTTTGATGCCAGTGCCAATGTGCGCAACGTGGTAGAAAACCCTTTGGTAGACGCCAAACTTAAAGGTACGGTAAACCTTGCCAATGTAACCAAGGCGTATCCTGTAAAGCTTGATGTGCCGTTATCGGGTATTTTAAAAGCCGATGTAGAAACTAAATTTGACATGAAAGCGGTAGAAACGGCCGCTTACGAAAAGATAGACAACAGGGGCAGCATTAGCCTTAGCGGGTTTAACTACACTGCCGATGGTTTCCCTCACCCGTTCGTTATTAGCCAGGCCGACCTTCAGTTTAACCCAAGCCGCGTAAGCCTGAGCCGTTTTGATGCCAAAACAGGAAGTTCGGACATTGGTGTTACCGGAACGCTCGATAACTTTTACGGTTTTGTATTTAAAGACCAGACCCTGAAAGGTAATTTTAATATGAGCGCTAACAAGCTTGTTGTGGCCGACTTCATGGCTGCGGAAACCAAAACTACCACAACCACTAAAAAAGAGGAAGGCAAAACAACCGAGACCAAGAAAACAACTACTGCAAGCGATGCCGTTAAAATACCTGCGTTCTTAGACTGTACTATTACTGCCAAAGCAAATACAGTGGTGTATGACAACCTTAACCTTAAAGATGTTTCGGGTAAAATGGTTATTAAAGACGAAGCTGTGGCATTGCAAAATGTAAAAACATCGGTATTTGGAGGTAACATTGGCTTTAACGGCGATGTATCTACTAAAGCAGCTACGCCAAAATTCAACATGGGGCTTGCACTTAACAGCCTTGATATTACCCAGGCATTTACGCAAATAGAGATGCTTAAAAGTATTGCTCCTATTGCCGAGGTTATAACAGGTAAATTTAACAGTACCATAAATGTAGCGGGTAACCTTGACAGCAAGGAAATGACCCCCGATATGAAATCGCTTACGGGAGACCTTGCAGGATCTTTAGCCAATACGGTTATTAATACTGCAAAATCTAAAGTGCTTAGCGCGTTAACTACCAACCTTAAGTTTCTTGATCCGTCTAAGCTTAACCTTAACCAAAAAATAAACCTTACGTTTAGCGATGGCAAAGTAAACATCCTGCCATTCAGCATTAAGTACCAGGATATTGATGTGAAGATACAGGGTACACACGGTTTCGATCAGACCATGAACTACACCGTAGGTTTTGATGTTCCGGCGAAATACCTGGGCAGCGATGTAAACAAACTCCTTGCTACCCTTAAAACGGATGGCAGTAAAATAAGTGTTCCGGTTAATGCAAATATTACAGGTAACTTCCAAAACCCTAAAGTTACTACCGATCTTAGCAAATCGGTAACGAGCCTTACCACGCAACTTGTAAACCAGCAAAAAGACAAGTATGTAAACCAGGCTACCGATAAAGGCAAGGAGTTATTGGGCAACCTCATAAAAGGTAAGACAAGTAGCACCACGACAACTACTACGGATACTACAAAAACAACTACACCAAAAACCAGTGCTGAAATTAAAAAAGAGGCCGAGGAAAAAGCAAAAGAAGCCGCTAAAAATGGCTTAAAGAACCTTTTTGGTAAGAAGAAAAAGGAGTAATAAGCTATAAATTTATTAATAAAGAAACACCCGCCAGATTTACATTTGGCGGGTGTTTTGTGTTTTGCAAATACATTCCCATAACAATTCAGCAGGAGTGTAGCTGGCTCCCCTCTTGAGAGGGGCTGGGGGTGTGTTATACCATTTATGTGTATATAGTAGACCAATCTGTTATTAATATTCCTGAAATTTTACCACAAAGTCCACAAGGTTTTTTCACAAGGGACACAAGGCTGTATGAATGTTCTGCCGTAGGCTGGACGACACAAAGCTGAGACATAAAGCCTTGTGTTCTCTAATCCTGGCATCAGGATTGTCATCTTTGTGCAAACTATAGTGTAGCCTTGTGGCCCTTGTGAAAAAACCTTGTGGACTTTGTGGTAAAAAATAAAACTATTCTATAATAATAATTGGTATTATAATTATATACAGTACAGCCTACTCTCATCGATGAATATTCGACAACACACCCCTAACCCCTCTCAAGAGGGGAACAGCTTCACTCATTCCCATTAAAAGCCAGTCAGAAAGTAATTCCCTTGCGCATCTTTGCGATATAACTTAAATGCTTACACGTTTATCTGCACCACAAAACCTTCATAAGAGCGCACATTAAACACGGTGCCGTCTTCAAAAATAAGGTACTGCCCTTTTATGCCCATAAGCTTTCCGCTGTAGCGCGGCGAGGTGGTAAGGTTAAGGCTGCTTATTTTTTTAGGGTATTGCAATACAGGGTAATCTAACGTATATAGTTTTTCGGCAGTGGTTTCAAAATATTCCTGCACTTCATCGGGTAATAAATAGCTGGCTTCATTGCGGCGGGCAATCAGGTCGAATGGCGTAACATCGTTAAGCAGCATCTTCTTCCAGTTTATCTTGTCAGAGAAATGGGCTTTCAGCGCCACCTCAGTAATTCCGGCAAGGTAACGGTTAGGCACTTCAACAAGCGGTGTAGCATAGCTTGCCCCCTGGTCTATCCATCGGGTGGGAACCTGCGTTTTTCGGGTTACCCCTACCTTCAGGTCGCTGCTTGCGGCAAGGTAAACTACGTGGGGCTGTAACTGCACGCGCTGCTCATAATCCAGATCGCGGTCGGCAACGCCAAGGTGTGCAGTACTAAGCTCGGGGCGCATTATCCAGTCGCCTGCCGATGGGATGCTGTAAAAGCAATCGTAACAAAAGCCCATGCGGTAAATTTTCTTTTTCTTAGAGCAGTTGGTACAGCTGTAACCTATAAAGTTTATTTCAAAATCTTTACCCAGTAACTGGTTTACGTGTAAAAAACTATCCTCAAAAACAAGGTAATATTGTATGGGGCTTCCCCCCTCGGTTTGCATTTTTGTGAGTACGCCTTCGTATTGCATGAAAAAAATCAGTATTTTTATGGCATAAAGATAGTAAAATATGGGTTTACCTATAATCAATTCGATAGCATCGTGGATACTTAAAAAACGTATCCACCAGATAGAATTGTTCATGAAATATCCTAACGAGGTACAGGAAGAACTGCTGCACAACCTTATAACCACTGCACAGCAAACGGTTATAGGTAAAAAATATGGTTTTGAATCGATAACTAATTACGCCACTTTTGCGCAGCGTGTGCCGGTATCTACCTACGAAGACCTGGAACCGCTCATAGAGCAGACACGCACCGGCGAGCAAAATGTTTTTTGGCCTACGCAGATAAAATTTTTCGCTAAAAGCAGCGGTACTACCAATGCCAAAAGCAAGTTTATACCCGTAAGCCACGAAGCGCTGGAAGACTGCCATTATGCCGGCAGTAAAGACCTGCTGTGCCTTTACCTTAACAACAATGAAGACTCGCAAATGTTTACCGGCAAGAGCCTTCGCCTGGGTGGCAGCAAACAGCTGTATGAAGACAATAACACTTTTTTTGGCGACCTAAGCGCCATACTTATAGACAATATGCCATTTTGGGCAGAGCTTAGCAGCACGCCAAGTAATAAGGTATCGCTTATGGGCGAATGGGAAAGCAAGCTGGCCGCCATAGTACAGGAAACCATACACGAAAATGTAACCAGTTTTGCCGGCGTACCCTCCTGGATGATGGTGCTGCTAAACCGCGTTATGGAAGAAACCGGAAAAACCAACCTGCTGGAGATATGGCCCAACCTGGAAGTGTATTTTCACGGCGGGGTAAGTTTTGAACCCTACCGCGAACAGTACAAAAAAATACTGCCAAAAAACGATTTCCAGTATTACGAAATATACAATGCGTCTGAAGGCTTTTTTGCCATACAGGACAGCAATGATAGTGATGAACTGTTGCTAATGCTTGATTACGGCATTTTTTACGAGTTCATTCCCATGGATACTTTTGGCACCATAAACCAACGGATTATTCCGCTTGCAGAGGTGGTAAAAGATAAAAACTATGCTGTGGTAATTACTACCAATGCAGGGCTGTGGCGTTACCTTATAGGCGACACGGTGCGGTTTACATCTATAAATCCGTACCGTATTAAAGTGAGCGGCAGGACCAAGCACCACATTAATGTTTTTGGCGAAGAGCTGATGGTAGAAAATACCGATAAAGCCCTTGCCAAAGCCTGTAAAGCCACAAATGCCGAAGTGCTTGATTATACCGTTGCCCCTATTTTTATGGAGGGCAAACAAAAGGGCGCACACGAATGGATAATAGAATTTAAGAATCCACCACAAAATACCGAAGAGTTTAGAACCCTGCTGGATGAAGCGGTACAAAATGTAAATTCTGACTACGAGGCCAAACGCTACAACAACATGACACTAAACCAGCTGGTGCTTAATGTGGCAAGGCCAAAACTGTTTTATGACTGGCTAAAAGAGCAGGGCAAACTGGGCGGGCAGCATAAAATTCCGCGCCTTAGCAATGAGCGCCATTACCTGGAACAGCTTAAGGCCATGCAGCAGGAAAGTAGTTTTACCGAAGGCGTTTAAACTTTAACAACTACATTTACAGTAAGTTGAAAAAGTTTGGCATTATGTTTGACTATATATTGTAAATACAAACGAAATGATATTAATGAAAAAGAAGTATTTATTTGTAGTGGGCGCGGCCCTTGTAATGTTAACATCGTGTTCTACCCATCACCGTTACGGCTGCCGCGGCGGCAGGTGCATTGTAGAACAGCAAAAAGCACCAAAGGCAGCACCGCAGCCGGAAGCTAAGCGCAACGCTTAAGCAGATAAAAAATTAAACGAAGCAGTTAAGGATTTATTTCTTAGCTGCTTTTTTTTGTGGCTGCATTACCCACTACAATAAAACTGACGTAGTGAATAACTATATATTTACCACGCGAAGGCTCAGAGGCTCAAAGCTGTACCCTGAATTAGTACGCCTCTTTAACGACTGATAAGTCGCCAAGCTTTGCCACTTGACAGTCGCCTGGGTGTCGCGAGCGTAATAATTGCCAACTTTACGCCTTTGCGTGACATTTTAAAGCATTGGACTTACAATACATTTAAAAATTAATTAAAGATTTTAATTTAACTTAAACTTATATCTAATTTTTATTATGTTTGAAAAATGAATGCGACTATTTACGGGCAGCAGCCGGAAGAAGAACAAAAAAGGCTTAAGGAGCTAAGAAGCTATGATATTCTTGATAGTCTTACAGACAAAGATTATGAAGATATTACCACCCTTGCTTCTATTATATGCAATGTACCTATTGCCTTAATAAGCCTGGTAGACAAAGACCGCCAGTGGTTTAAATCACATCACGGCCTTAATGCCGACGAAACCCATCGCCAGCATTCTTTTTGTTCCCATGCTATTTTAAAACCCGATGAAGTATTTATAGTGCCCGATTCGCGCCTGGACGACCGGTTTAAAGATAACCCGCTTGTAACAGGTAAACCCGACATTGTTTTTTATGCTGGTATCCCGCTTGTATCTAAAAATGGCTTTGGGCTGGGTACATTTTGCATAATAGATATAGAACCAAGGGAACTTACAAAAACACAGCTTAACGCCCTTACCATACTGGCCGGGCAGGTAATGAAACTGCTCGAACTAAGAAAAACAAATACATCCCTTAGCCTGCAAAAGGAACTATTAGAGATAAAAACCAAAAACCTGGACAGCATTATTGCCGAAAGGATAGCCGAAGTAGAGGAACAAAAAGTACAACTTGAAAAGGCCAATAAAGAGCTACAGGCCTTTAATTACATTTCCAGCCACGACCTGCAGGAGCCTTTACGAAAGATACAAACCTTTGCCTCGCTTATTGCCGAGCGGGAGTTTAAAAACCTTAGCGAAGCCGGTAGGGAATACTTTTTAAAAATAGGAAAGGCATCATCGCGTATGAGCCACCTTATTAAAGACCTTCTTGCCTACTCACGTACATCGGCGCAAAAAAGGGTTTTCGATACCGTGTCTTTAAAGGCTGTGGTTAACGATATACTTAACGACCTGCACGAAGAAACAGAACAAAAAAACGCAACGGTAACCGTTCTTAACAACGGTTATGTAAATGTAATTGCCTTTCAGTTCAGGCAGGTTATTTGCAATTTACTATCTAATTCGCTAAAGTTTTCACGACCCGATGCATCGCCCGTTATCTCTATTGATTATGAACTTGTAAAGCGCATAGAGATAAACAATGGCATCACCGAAGAAAAGAAATTTCACTTAATATCGTTTCAGGATAACGGTATTGGGTTTGACAGTAAATACAGCGAAAAGATATTTGAGCTTTTTCAGCGCCTTGAAACCCGCGACCTGCAAATAGGCACCGGCATAGGCCTCGCCATTGTAAAGAAAATTATTGAGAACCACGAAGGCCAGATCTTTGCCGAAAGTGTTCCTGACGAGGGTACCGTGTTTAAGATTTATATTCCGGTGCAGGTGGGGGAAGAGGCTTAAGGAAGCGGCTGGAAGATATCTATATTTAGCTTTGAAAAATTTTGTAATTTGACAATCTAAAAGCTACCACTCTCTGTTATGAAAACCATTTTGTTTACATTAATGTCCTTATTTATTTTATCATCATGCAACAAAAAGCAGAGTATTCAGCCTGCAGAAATAAAAGTATCCGATTCAGTTATTGTTTATGATATTTACAAATACGAAGAACTTAAAAAACATGCAGAAGCAAGCGGGAAACGATTAATAGTTATAGACACAGCTTGTATAAATGGGAAAGAGAGAGCCCGAAAAGACATTGAAAAAGGAAAACTTACTTACTATTTTTTTGGAGGTAACTTTACAAGTACATGCGAAGTTAAAAGGGTAAAAGAATTTTTCTTAGAAAAGGGTATTAAGACGGATTATGCATATGGGCCTGCCGGATGCATACCATTAATAGGATATGAAGAATTTCATGATCTCTGCTATGAGGAAGCAATGAATAGAGAATTTGAGAAGCGAAATGGTAAAACTTTTACAGATTCTATGATGGTTGTAAAGGATCAAAAAAAATTAGAGTGTTCAGGAAATAAGCCATAAAACTAAAACATTGACATAAAAAAACCATCCCTCTCAGGATGGTTTCTCAATTATAATAATAAACCCTAAATTATATTTTAAAGGTAACTACAGGCCTTACGGCATGGTTAACAAGGTCTTCGCTTACGCTGCCGTTAAAAAAGTGTGATATGCCCTGGCGGCCATGTGTGCAAATACCTATCAGGTCGGCGTTAATGCTGTTAGCAAAATGCAGCACGCCTTTTTCTATGTTCACATCGTTATAAATGTGCGATGTAAAACCATTTTCTATAGCAAAACCGGCTGTAAAATCATGAATTATCTTCTCTGCGGCGTGGGTTGATTTAAAATCATTTGGCGTGTTTACATACACAAGGTGCAGTTTCGATTTAAAGCTGTTGGCAAAATCTACCACCTTGGCAAACGGCTTTTTAATTTCGTTTACAAAGTTAGAGGCAAACACAAACTTTTCGGGGTTAAAGCTGCCTTCTTCCTTTTTAATAACAAGCACCGGCACATCGCTTACACGCACTACCTTCTCTGTATTAGACCCTATAAACATTTCGTGGAAACCACTGGCACCGTGCGAGCCCATTACAATAAGGTCTATATCATTTTCCTTACTTACTTTCAAGATACCGTCAAAAGCCCTGTTTATACCCACGTTCTCTGTAACGGTAAGGCCTTCAAGATAGTCGGCAGATGTTACTTCTTCAAAACGTTCATGGGCTTTTTGCATAAAAAACAAAATTTCAGGCACCTCTGCCCCTGCCGTTACGGCATCGCTTTCCTCACCCGGAAGCTCTAAAAGGTGAAGCAAAAATATTTCGCCATCATTTTCGCGGGCAATCTGGGCTGCTACTTTAAGGGCATATTCGGCATGTTCTGAAAAGTCTGTAGGGACTAAAATTTTCTTCATAATCTGTAAATATTAACAAAAATTGGCTGGAATTTTAATACAATAAAGATAAGAATATATTTTACATTAACCAATGATTTTCAAGATATAAAAATAATTTGTATATTTGCGCAGTTATTTAATAAAAGCTGAATAATGAGGGGACAAAAGTCCCCTCTTTTTATACAAATATGACATTTAAAGAAAAAGTTACCGGCTTATTAAATGCCGGCCTGGAAGAACACCCCAGCCTGTTTTTGATTGATATGACCATAGGCGGCGGCAATAAAATAAACGTTACCCTTGATGGCGACAACGGCGTTACCCTGCAGGACTGCATTAACATAAGCCGCGCCATAGAGCATAACCTAGACAGGGAGGAAGAAGATTTTTCGCTGGAGGTAGCATCTGCCGGGGCAACAAGCCCTATGACAAACCCAAGGCAGTTTAAAAAGAATATTGGCAGGATAGTGCTGGTAAAAACAAATGATACTGAAATAGAGGCAGACCTTACCGATGCTGATGAGAACGGGATAGTACTTGAGTGGACTGCCCGCGAGCCTAAACAGGTGGGCAAAGGAAAAGAGACCGTAGAGAAAAAGGCAGAAATAGCCTATGCGGATATTAAGGAAGCTGTTGTTGTAATAAAATTTTAAAAAAATAAAGAAGTTGGCATGGAAAATCTCGCATTAATCGATTCGTTTTCAGAGTTTAAAGATGATAAGCTTATAGATCGCGTTACGCTAATGGCGATACTTGAGGATGTATTCAGGAATGCATTGAAAAAGAAATATGGATCGGACGATAATTTTGATATAATCATAAACCCGGACAAAGGGGATATGGAGATATGGAGAAACCGTGTGGTTGTTGCCGATGGTGAAGTGGAAGATCCTAACCAGGAAATTTCGCTTACAGAGGCCCGCAGGATAGAAAAGGATTTTGAAGTAGGCGAAGACGTATCTGAAGAGGTTAAGCTTATACAGCTGGGCCGCAGGGCTATACTTGCACTACGCCAAAACCTTATATCTAAGATACACGAACATGATAACACCAACCTATACAAGCAATTTAAAGACATTATAGGCGATATTTATACTGCAGAAGTGCACCACGTAAGGCCAAAAGCCGTAATTTTGGTGGATGATGAAGGTAATGAAATTGTATTACCTAAAGAAAAACAAATTCCGTCTGACTTTTTCAGGAAGGGAGACAACGTTCGCGGTATTATAGAAAGTGTGGAGCTTAAAGGCAATAAACCACAAATTATTATGTCGCGCACCAGCGAGCTTTTCCTTGAGAAATTGTTTGAACAGGAAATACCGGAGGTTGCAGACGGGCTTATAACCGTTAAAAAAGTAGTAAGGATACCGGGCGAAAAAGCAAAAGTAGCTGTAGATTCTTATGATGACAGGATAGACCCTGTAGGTGCTTGTGTGGGTATGAAAGGTTCCAGGATTCACGGTATTGTACGTGAGCTGGGCAACGAAAATATAGACGTTATTAATTACACGACAAATACGCAGCTTTACATTTCGAGAGCTTTAAGCCCTGCCAAAGTGTCTTCTATTAAGCTTAATGAAGAAACCCACAGGGCAGATGTTTTCCTTAAGCTGGAAGAAGTATCTAAAGCAATAGGCCGCGGCGGGCATAACATTAAACTGGCAGGATTATTGACAGGTTATGAGCTCGACGTAATTCGCGAAGGCACACCTGCTGAAGATGAAGATGTTGAATTAACAGAGTTCTCTGACGAGATTGATGAATGGATCATTGCAGAATTTGCAAAAATAGGCCTGGATACGGCAAGGAGCGTACTAAACCAGGATGTAAACGATCTTGTAAGGAGAACTGATCTTGAAGAAGAAACTATCCTTGAAGTAATGAGGATACTTAAAGATGAGTTTGAGGATTCATAACGTGTAATCACATTCCGCACAACACAACGATTGAAGATAATAGTAATAAAAATTTATGTCTGAAGAAAGAGCAATAAGAATAAACAAAGTTTTAAGGGAATTAAATATTTCTCTGGACAGGGCTGTGGAGTTCCTTAAAGATAAGGGCCACATAATTGAGG
>Ga0247814_10000388_pt1 | contig 35690 bp, 30 predicted proteins | sample UWRJL179409R1_FD_179947 | JGI IMG/M metagenome (GOLD analysis project Ga0247814, IMG submission 179947) | Plant litter microbial communities from Arlington Agricultural Research Station in Wisconsin, United States - UWRJ-L179-409R-1 | ecosystem: Environmental > Terrestrial > Plant litter >... | reverse complement strand
AACAAGGCCGGTTACAGCTTCTATACGCCCTTTTTGGTCGTATTCGCTGCCATCTACAAGCACAAGGCTTACGGGCGGGGTATTCTTAAGTTTTTCGGCAAGTGTTGCACCTTTAAAGGTTTTGCTAAAGCTTAGCATCTGCTTTTCGTTAAGGGCAAAATAAGCACGCATTACTTTACTGTCGCTCACTGTGGTAAGCGGCACCTCGTTAGTAGCGCCTACAAGGGCACCTTCCTTAAACGGCAGGCTGCCTATAACACCATTTACCGGAGAGGTAATGGTACCAAACCCTATGTTTGTAGCTACAGCCTGGTAGTTAGCCTTAGCCTGTGCAAGGCCTGCCTTAGCAGTTTCCAGCTGTACTTTACTAATAATTTTGCGCTCTACAAGGGGCGCAAGCCTGTCTACCTCTACCTGTGCCGCATTAACAGCCGCTTTAGAGGCAGCTGCATCCTGGTTTAGGGTTTGGGTTTCCAGCTTAAAAAGCAACTGGCCTTTTTTAACCACCTGGCCTTCATCTACAAATATTTTTGTTATAAAGCCGGTAACCTTAGGGCGTATCTCTACGTTTTGGCGGCCTTCCAGGTTAGCAGTATATTCTTCAAAAACGGTTGCATCCTGTCTGTCCACAGTTTGTACCGGGAAGGGCATGGGGCCTGCTGCCTGCGGAGCCTGTTCCTCTTTCTTGCCACAGCCTGTAAGCATTACTATGGCCGCTATAGCGCCTAAAAAAAATCTGTTTTTCATTATGTTTGTTTTACTTTATAGTTATGATGATTTATTTAGATTTGTTTTCGAGTTCCTTAAATTTCTTTATAGTATTGGTAAGCAATTCTTCCATTTGCATTATATGCTCCCGGTAAGCCAGTGTTTTTTCAAGTTCAAATTCATCGGCGTTACAACTCAGCGTTTTTTGGCGGTAGGATACCATACGCTCCATAATTTCCTTCTCAAAAGCGATCATTTTCATGTAGTTGTCAAAGCGCTCGCTAAATTGCGACGGGCGGTAGTATTTTTTACGGTCGCCTGGCAGTGTATAATAGGTTAGCTTTCCCATTTTAACCAGCAGGTTTAAATTTGTAGATACAGAGCTTTTGCTGGCCCCCATCATTTCTACAAGGTCATCAAACGTGGTTTTGCGCTTGCCTGCATCAAGTATAAGTGTGGCCAGTATACGCGAACCCAACGGTGGCAGGTGGTGTACGCTCTCGAAATGTATACCGAACATTTCTACAAGCTCCTCCCGTTCTTTAATTATGTCTTCCATCAATGCCTTAATTTGAAGCAAAGATATAAATTTGGTTCGGATGTTACCGAACTAAACGAACCAAATTAAGGTTAAAGTTTTGTTAAGGATTTATTATTGATGCTTAAGAGGAAATATAACCCGCTATAATTCAGGTTGAAAACAGTGCTGCTTAAGTAAAGGCAGGATAACAAAGCTAAAAAATAAAAAAACAGGCTGTATGCATATAAACATTTCATTAACACCACAATCATGACGTTAGTTTAATAATTTAATTTATTTTTGCCGTAAAAATTAAAAAATGTCGTTAAAGAAAGCCTACTTAATTGTAATACTTGTATTGCTTGTAGACCAGATCTCTAAAATATACGTGAAAACCCATTTTGGGCTGGGCGAGGCCAAACAGGTTTTCAGCTGGTTCTACATTCAATTTATAGAGAACGATGGTATGGCGTGGGGTGCAGAGATACCCGGTTCTTACGGCAAGCTAATACTTACCCTTTTCAGGATCGTGGCTGTGGGCGGTATAGGATACTGGTTGTGGCTTTCGGTTAAGGAAAAGCAATCGCCTTATCTTATTGTTTCTATATCCCTTATACTTGCAGGGGCTTTTGGCAATATCATAGATTCTGTACTGTACGGCCTTATTTTTGACCACAGCCTTCCGGGCAAAGTGGCAACATTTAATACTGCCGGTCATTACGGTACATTCCTTCACGGTAAAGTGGTAGATATGCTTTACTTTCCTATTATTAAAGATGCCCATTTCCCTGCATGGATGCCCGTTATAGGGGGCAAAGAATTTTCATTCTTTAATGCCATCTTTAATGTTGCCGATGCTGCCATATCTGTAGCGGTGGGTATCCTTATAGTATTTAATAAAAAGGCTTTCCCTAAACACGATTAGTTTTCAGTCTCAGTTTTCAGTAATCCTGTGCGCTTTAACTTCATAAATCAGTCAGCTAACTGTTAAAATCGCACCCGTTTATATAACAGTTGTTTAAACTTATGTAAGCGTGATTATAAGTATCTTTAAGTAAAATAAACCTTAAATGAAAATACTTATAACAGGCACTACGGGCTACATAGGCAAACGCCTTATTCCTTTTTTGCTAAAAGCAGGGCATGAGCTGGTGTGCTGCGTGCGCGATATAGAGCGTGCACCTTTTAAAAAGGAGAAAAAAGTAAGCTTTGTTGAGGTAGATTTCCTTACATACGACCCCGCTATTACACTGCCCCAAGGTATAGACTATGCCTACTACCTCATGCACTCTATGTCGGCTTCCAATGATTTTGATACAATGGAACTGGAGTGTGCCGAAAACTTTAAAAAGTATGTAGCCCATACCGGCGTTAAACAGGTAGTTTACCTAAGCGGTATTGTAAACGAAGAAGTTTTATCTAAGCACCTTAGTTCGCGCAAGCAGGTAGAAGAAGCGCTTGAAGCAGGCAACTATGCGCTAACCACTTTTAGGGCCGGTATTATTGTGGGCAGCGGCAGTGCCTCTTTCGAGATAATACGAGACCTTGTAGAGAAGCTTCCCATCATGATTACCCCAAAATGGCTTAATACTAAAACCCAGCCTATATCTATTCGCGATGTGCTTTCGTACCTTAGTAAAGCCGCCGGAGACGAACGCCTGTACAATAACAACTACGATATTTACGGCCCCGATGTGCTGACCTACAAACGCATGCTCGAAATTTTTGCCGAGGTACGCGGACTAAAAAGGACTATTATTACCCTGCCTGTAATGACACCAAAATTATCGTCTTACTGGCTGTACTTTGTAACCTCTACAACTTACAGGCTGGCGGCATCGTTAGTAGACAGCATGAAAATAGAAGTGGTGGGCAGGCCTAATAACCTGGGCGAAATGCTGCAGGTGTTCCCCGTAAGCTACCGCGACGCTGTAACAAATGCCTTTGCCATTATTAATCAGGATGGCATTACCTCAAGCTGGAAAGATGCTATGGTAAGCAGCCACTTTGCAGGCAAGCTGTCTAAATATGTAAAGATCCCGAAGTTTGGCGTGTTGCAGGACAACAAGGAGCGCGATATAAAAAATGAGGAAAAAGTGCTTAACCGCATTTGGGCTTTAGGGGGCACTACGGGCTGGTACTACGGCAATACACTTTGGAAAGCCCGCGGGTTTATAGACCGTTTGTTTGGTGGTACAGGGCTGCGCAGGGGGCGCACCCATCCGTCTAATTTGCAGGCCGGCGATGCACTCGACTTTTGGAGGGTTATTGCCGCCGACAGGGATAAAAAACGCCTGCTGCTTTATGCCGAAATGAAAATGCCCGGCGAAGCCTGGCTGGAATTTAAAATAAAAGGCAACAAGCTGTACCAGCACGCCGTGTTTCGTCCCAAGGGTTTATGGGGCAGGCTGTACTGGTACTCTGTACTGCCGTTTCACTACTTTATATTTAATGGGTTAATAAATAGTTTGGTAGAGGATGTGGAGCAATAGACTGTATTTAGTACTCTAAGAATTTTGATGATGAAGCTATAAAATATTTTTCTGTATTTGACTTAAAATTCTACAACATAGATTGTTTACTGCGCTGAAGGACAGATAGAAATAATTTTTGACATAGGCGGATATTGAAGCCGAGCTTCAACCTATGTGTCTCTGTAAATTAAACAGACTATAAAACCTATGTATCTATGTTGTAAAATTATAAAACAAAGATGTGTCACTATATGTTATCCAATAAAACCCACTAAAAAACTAACCCTAAATCTTTGTAACTTTGCAACTATAAACTTTGCAACTTCCCTTAAGATTTGATCTCAAAAAGCACCATAGATACCGTTTTTGAAACTGCCCGTGTAGAGGAAGTAATAGGCGATTTTGTAAACCTGAAAAAATCAGGTACAAACTACAAAGGCCTTAGCCCCTTTAGCAACGAGCGGTCGCCATCGTTTATGGTATCGCCCGTAAAGCAAATATGGAAAGATTTTAGCTCGGGCAAAGGCGGCAACTCGGTAGCGTTTTTAATGGAACACGAGCATTTTTCGTACCCCGAAGCCATTCGCTACCTCGCAAAAAAATACAATATTGAAATAGAGGAAACTGAGCAAACCGACCAAATGCGGGAGCAGGCTAACGAGAAGGAGAGCATGTACCTGGTATCTGAATTTGCCCAAAAGTACTTTCAGGATACCATGCTTAATACCGATGAAGGCCGGTCGGTAGGTTTTTCGTATTTTAAGGAACGCGGTTTTACAACCGATACTATTAAGAAATTTGGCCTGGGTTATTCGCCCGAAGAATGGGATGCTTTTACCAAAGAAGCCCTGGGTAAAGGCTATAAATTAGAATATTTAGATAAGACCGGATTAACCATAGCGCGTGAAGATGGCCGCCATATAGACCGTTTTCGGGGGCGTGTTATGTTCCCTATACAAAGTTTGGCGGGGCGTGTACTGGGCTATGGCGGGCGTATTTTAACCAACGATAAAAAAGCAGCCAAATACCTAAACTCTCCCGAAAGCGATATTTACCATAAAAGCAAGGTACTGTATGGTATTAACCACGCCAAGCAGGCCATTGCTAAAAAAGACAATTGCTACCTTGTAGAAGGCTATACCGATGTTATACAAATGCACCAGGCGGGAATAGAGAATGTGGTTTCGTCATCGGGTACGGCATTAACTCCCGACCAGATACGGCTCATAAACCGCCTTACCAAAAACATTACCGTATTGTTTGATGGCGATGCCGCCGGGCTTCGCGCCTCTATTCGTGGTATAGACCTTATATTGGAAGAAGGCATGAACGTAAAGGTGTGCACTTTTCCTGATGGTGACGACCCCGACAGTTTTGCCCGAAAGACACCGCACGACGAACTTGTGGCATACCTTGATGCTAATTCTAAAGACTTTATACAGTTTAAGGCTTCGCTTTTAATGGATGAAGCCAAGAACGACCCGGTTAAAAAGGCCGGTCTTATTCGCGATATGGTGGGCAGTATTGCCAAAATTCCGGACAGGATTCAGCGGGAGGTGTACATACAGGAGTGCGCCCGGATCATGGATATATCCGAACAGGTGCTGGCAAGTACGCTCGCACAGCTTGTAAGTAAAGATATGGCCGATGCCGGTAAGAAATTAAAAGAGGAGCAAAGGCAGAATACCATGACCATTGCAGAAGATGAGCCTCCTGTGTTTGACGACGAGGGTAATATTATTGAACCTCTTCCGCAGGCAGAGGCACAGCGCCTTAATATTATGGATGGGCTGGAAAGGCGCATACTGGAAATATTGCTGCTCTATGGCAATACAGAGCAGGATTTTGAGGATGTGTTTATTAAGTTTGACGAGTTTGGTAAAGAATATGAACATACCGAACAGAAAACCTGTAAAGTGTACGAGCGTATTTACCTTAACCTGCAGGAAGACGAGATACAGTTTACAAATCCTGTGTTCAGGGATCTTTATAAGGCTGTTATAGACCATTACCTGGCACACCAAACCCTTACGGTAGATGTCTTTTTAAATACCCTTCCGCCGGAACTGCAATATGTAGCCACCGATATTTTTATGCAGGACGAACGCTACCAGCTGCACGAATGGGAAGAAAAACAGCAAATACCTGTTAAGAGCAAGCTTGCTGCCGTGGGTGCTTACACTAACGAGCATATTGTAGACCTTCGCTGGCTGCTTTTGGGCAGGCTTATACAGGACCTTAAAATGCAGGTAAGCCCAGACGCCGATAATATGGAAATACTTATGAACGTAAAGGATTACAACACACTTGTAAACTACCTGTCGCGTAAACTGAGCCGTTTAAGGAGTAGTTATTTTTAGGGACTCCTGAAATTAAACGCGTATTATATAGACTCCGATTACAGACTGAATTAAACAAAAACATCCGGTGTTTGTAATAAAACAAAAACGGCTGTGCAATTTTTGCACAGCCGTTTTTCCTAAAAACCTGATATAAACATTAAAACAACCTTAATAATTTCGTAGCATCTCTGTGTTAAAGGTATCGTTGCTGCCGGTAGGAGGCGTAACAAAGCCTTTAGAATAAATTGTGTAAATCCTGCCACGGCCAAATTCTACAGCGGTATCGGTATGCAGGGTGGCTCCGGTTGCGGTATCGGTATAGCGCAGGTCGTACGTGCCGCTTGGTACCGATATAAATGTGGAAGATTCTTTAAAATCCAGTCCTGTTGCAAAAGTCTGGGTAAGGCTGGCTACATTTATAGAGGCAGCATCGGGCGAAAGATTAATAAAGCGCACCAATGCATGGTTAGCCTCCGGGTACTCCAGCGAATCTTTGTAGGTAACAAGCTCAATATTATTAAACGTGTTAACCGCAAATGCGCTAAAATATTCGCCTGCCCTAAGTGTTGTATGAACGGTGTCGAGTACAGTACCCGATTCATTTTTAAGGCTTAGTACCCTATTACCCAAGCGAAAGTTATAATACCCTTTCGCATCAGTATAATTTAAAGCGGCATCATTCACCTGGTTTTCATCGGCATAAAAATATAGGTTGCCGCTGTTTGGGCTTGCATTGGCAATAAGGCCAAAGGCCACGTCGTTAACAGGTACAGTGTAATTATTAGAATCGTCATCAAGGCTGCACGACGACATAAGTGCAACAGCGCTAAGGCTAAGCGCCAGTTTTGTAATAAATGTAAGTTTCATAACGTATTTAATTTTGTACCCTATAGATGCAAACTATACTGTTAAGGTTGCGTGGGGGTGAAATATTTAACATTTGTTGAGTGGTTTTTAGTCGCAGTCGCGGTTTTCAATAGGAAAGCCTGTAAACTGCGACTGCGACTGAAAACTACTTATTCATCCACCATATACTTGCGTTAAGCGCCAGTGCATAGGTAACCCAGGCGAGATAGGGTATAAAAAGGAAACCTGCATAGCGGCTTACTTTTTTAAACTGGGCATATGTTTCATATATCATGAGCCAAAGCAATACAATTTCTACCAGCGCGAGTAGAGGGTTTTTTAGTCCGAAGAAAAGATACGACCATAGTGCATTCAAAGCCAGTTGTATAGCAAAATAGGTTAGGCCTTTGCGCACGGTTTCGGTTTCCACTTCTATGCGGCTCCAAACTAATCCGGCGGCAACGCCCATAAAAATGTACAGGGTGGTCCACGCTACAGGAAAAGCCCAGTTAGGTGGCGTAAACGATGGTTTGTTTATAGTTGTATACCAGGTATCTACGCTGCTTTGCGTTACAATACTCGATAAATAGCCTATGGCCAGGCAGGTAACCACCATAACCAGTATTTTATAAATTACCGACATAGTTTTTGTTTTTAGGAATATCAAAGTTAAAGCAATTACATAAAGCTTTTAGCCACGAATTACACAAATTATCACTAATTTATTTCGCAAAGTATGTACAAAGTTTCATAAAGATTTTTTAAAAGTGAATAAGGCTAATTAAAGGGTATTGTAAGAGCTCTACAGATACAACCAAGCAGAACTTTATAAACTTTATGACTTTCCAACTTTAAAAACATAAATGTTATCTTTGCCCAAAATTATACCCCATGGCATCGGTACAGCAATTTATACCCTCAGCATATACACAAACAGTACAAAACGGCAGCTTTACATGGAGCGCGCCCAGCAATATAGCCCTTGTAAAATACTGGGGTAAAAAGGCTAACCAAATTCCGGCCAACCCATCGGTGAGCTTTACGCTAAATAATTGCGAAACTATTACCACGCTCTCTTTCGAAAAGAAAGAAAATAATTCTGATTTTTCTTTCGACCTTTTATTTGAAGGGCGGCCTAAAGAAAGCTTCCGCCCTAAAATAGAAAAATTCTTTGAGCGTATTGAAACTTACCTTCCGTTCTTAAAAGACTATCACTTTACAATAGATACACAAAACACCTTTCCGCACAGTTCGGGTATAGCATCATCGGCGTCGGGTATGGCGGCATTGGCGGTTAACCTTATGAGCTTTGAACGTTTGTTAAACCCCAGTATGACCGAAAATTACTTTAACCAAAAATCATCGTTCCTGGCACGGTTAGGATCTGGCAGTGCCTGCCGAAGCGTAAAAGGCAGCGTTGTGGTTTGGGGCGATCATGCCGAAATTGAGGGTAGTTCTGATTTGTTTGGTGTTGAATTTCCTGCGGAGGTCCATGATATTTTTAAAACATACAAAGACACCATTTTACTGGTAGATAAGGGCGAAAAGCAGGTAAGCAGTACCCTGGGCCACGACCTAATGCACGGACACCCGTATGCCGAAAGGCGTTTTGCACAGGCGCATGAAAATTTATCAGCCATAAAAACCGCGCTTGTTGAAGGAAATGTAGACGATTTTATTAAAATTACAGAGAGCGAGGCCCTTACCCTGCACGCCATGATGATGACCAGCCAGCCCTACTTTATACTCATGAAACCCAACACGCTTAGCATTATAAACGCGATATGGAAATACAGGCAGGAAAGCGGTGTGCCTGTGTGCTTTACCCTCGATGCCGGTGCTAATGTGCATGTGCTTTACCCGGAAAACGTTAGCGCTGAAGTTTTGCAATTTATTACCACCGAATTGCTTGGCTATTGCCAAAACAGTCAGTACATTTGCGATGAAATTGGTACAGGAGCGCAGGCTCTTTAATTAAACATTTGTTAAGTTAATCCGCGCAGCCGTTTTTTACGTACCTTTATACTCAAAATAGATTCAAAACACCCCAATGAAAGGACCTTTATTTTACTCGAAAATATTGCTTTTTGGAGAGCATGGCATTAACAAGGGCTCCAAAGGATTGTCTATTCCGTATAACTTTTACAACGGCGGCCTTAAGGTAGATGATACCGAGAGTGATATTGCCAAAAGATCTAACCAGAGCCTTAGGGGTTTTGTGGGCCATGTTGAAAAATTACAGGCCGAAGAGCCGGAACTTGTTACGTTCGATCTTGCTACGCTAAAACTTAATGTAGAGGCAGGCATGTACTTTGACAGCAGCATTCCGCAGGGATATGGTATAGGCAGCAGCGGTGCGCTGGTAGCCGCCATATACGACCAGTATGCCGAGAACAAAATTACCATACTGGAAAACCTTACCCAGGAAAAGCTGCTTACCCTAAAAAAGATATTCAGTAAAATGGAGTCGTATTTTCACGGCACCAGTTCGGGCTTAGACCCGCTTAACAGTTACCTTAGCATCCCTATCCTTATCAACTCGCACGATAGTATAGAGGCTACAGGCATACCTATGCAAAACCTTGAGGGCAAGGGGGCTATATTTTTGCTGGACAGCGGTATTGTAAAAGAAACTGCCCCAATGGTGCAAATATTTATGGAGAGCCTTAAAGATAAAGGTTTCCGTGCCATGATAAAAAACCAGTTCTTAAAGTATACCGATGCTTCTATAGAAAGTTTTTTACAGGGCGATGCACGCGCACTTTTCTCTAACACAAAAAAACTGAGCAAGGTTGTGTTTAATAACTTTAAGCCTATGATACCGGTTCAGTTTCATGAGCTATGGCAAAAAGGCATAGAGACTAATGATTATTACCTTAAACTGTGCGGTTCCGGCGGCGGCGGTTATATATTAGGCTTTGCACCCGATATTGCCAGGGCTAAAGAAGCACTTACCGGCCACAAAGTTGAGGTAGTTTACCAATTTTAATATGATTACATTTCTCGATAATTCGTCGGCGGTAGGAAGTACTGTCGTTATACTTCTGCGCACTTTTTTTGTGGGATTTGGCTTTATAGTACCGGCTTTACTTTTTGTAAAACCTAAAAAAACTCCCGAGTTTAAAAAACTGTTCATAGCCACATCTGTTCAGGTGGTACGTGTTGCAGGATTGTTGTATTTTGTTTTTTGGCTGTTAGATGCCTACACCGCAACCGTTGGGAAACCCTCCGGCAACTACGTTATAAGTGCCGGGCCGTTATTGTATTTTGGCGAAAATTTCTATATCTACTGGCTTACGCCCATAATCTTTTTGATTTCAACACAATTATTGTGGGTGCCTAGAATCAGGCAAAACAAAATAATTGTAGGCCTGCTGGCACTGCTTATACTTCTAAATTCGTTTAATGTGTTCCAGATAGTATTATCTCAGGCAAAAGTAATTATACCTATGGTGTGGGGCTGGCCGGTGCATGATAACGGTATGTTTGCCATAGCATTACTGCTTCACCTGTTTATGTTTTTCTCTATTGTATTTACGCTTTTACTTGTAAGCGGAAAGCTTAAGGATTTGAATAAGGTGTAGATATAAACCAGTAGGGGGTAATGTTTGTTAGTTTGCCATACTATTTACTATTCTTAGAATAAGCATTAAGGTACCACCCACAATAAAAAACAACCAGTATTTCTTTCCCTCAATAAGTAGCTTTTTGTTGCCGGAGAACCTTATGTAAATGCCTGCTAAAATTAAAAGTACGGGGGTAATCAACGACGTATACATAGAGGTTTTTTATATCAAGAAGTTCTGAGAAACAAAGATAATATTATTTATAGTCAACAGTAACTTAATTAATTGGCTAATAGCGTAATTAGCACTCATATTATATAGGTACACCCTAACCCCTTTTGAGACTGTCGTTTGGACACATCTCCAATTTTTTTCATATCTTCTTTTGTCTTGAAACAAAAGAAGCAAAATTCAAGGCTCTAACTTCTTATGCTACAAATTAGGAAGTCTCGGCTAAATCATTTGAACTCGCTGCGCTCAAACAGCAAATGATTCTTAACGCCTCAACTTATAATTTACTTAACGCAACGAAGTTTAAGGCCTTAGCTTCACTCATATTCGCTTACTCTATTTTAAAATCATTTTAATCATAATTAAAAGATGTGTCCACACGATAGTCTGAAGACGTAAACACTCAGTCCGTTTACTCCAGCTTTATAACGTTTAAGTGAAGCCGTTCCCCGTTTTTAAAGATTAAGGTGTGTGTTACGATATTAATTTGTGCTTCTTCTACAAACTTATATCTTTACGTAATGCAAGCCAGCTTACGCAGCCACATAGAGAAAATAGTACCGCTTACGGATGATGAGTATGCCTTTGTGCAATCGCATTTTACCACTCAGCATTTTAAAAAACACGATTTTTTAATTACAGAAGGCGAACCTGTACCGCATACTTACTTTGTAATTTCGGGTCTTTTAAAGCTCGTGCATATAGACGATATGGCTAAAGAACATATTGTTGCTTTTGCTATGGAAGACTGGTGGGAGAGCGATTTTATGGCGTTTTATAACAGCAGTAAAGCCACTATGTCTTTACAATGCCTGGAAGATACCACGGTGCTTTGCCTAACGCTGAAAAACTATAACAGGCTTTGCTCAGGACTTCATAAAATGGAACATTTTTTACTCATGAAGGCTAATGCCGGGCACATTGCAGCACAGCAACGTATACTATCCTTTTTAACCTCTAATGCAAAAGAGCGTTACGAAAAGCTGCTTAAGCGCTACCCGTCCTTATTTCAAAGGGTACCAAAAACGCAGTTGGCTTCATATCTTGGTGTTTCGCGGGAAACACTGAGCAGGTTCTCTTCCTGATCTGTGCTCTCGCACAAAAGGCGCAATATTATCTGTCTTTGTGAATCTCGGCGCTCCCTTTGCGCCTCTCTGCGGTACAGCTTAAAATTCTTATCTGCTTTTGTGATTTTTGTCACGCTCCGCTCTCCTCAATTCCTCGCAACTTTGTATAAACTTTAAAAGTAAAACAAAATGGAAAAGAGAATCATAAATCCGTGGCAATGGCAGGATGAACGCAGCTATGTACAGGCTGTTGAGGTAAAGAATGTAAGCAGCACACTATACGTTTCGGGCCAGGCCGCTATTAGTGCCGAAGGGACATCGAGCGATGCCGATATGAAAACACAGTTAACACTGGCCATTAAAAATTTAGAGCAGGTTATTACCCACGCAGGTTTTGAGTGCAGCGGTATAGTGCGCCTAAATATCTACACAACAAATACAGCTGCGCTTTGGCCGGAGTTTTCTATACTACAGGAGTGGATTGCAAAACACAACATTAAGCAGGCAACAACATTATTGGAAGTTAAAAGCCTTTTCGAAACGCTGAGCGTAGAACTTGAAGCTACGGTTGTAAAGTAAATAAACAGCACTCTGGTTTACAAAAGCAAAACCCCTGCAGTAATGCAAGGGTTTTTGTATAAAGGGCTTAGTGCCTTAGTTTTTTTAGAACCTTAGCGCCTTATGCTATCCGTGATATACGCGGGAGAAAACAATTTTTCCGTCCCTTAGTTCCAGTACTTCGGCTATAGCCATATCGGGCTCGCCATCTACAGTACGGGTATATTCCATAAACACGCGGTAATTATTGGCGGTAAGGCTAATAACCTTATAATTTAAAGTAGGCAGCCTTAAGTAAGCGCCTTCCCACCAGTCGCGCAGGGCAGCTTTGCCTTTTACAAGTCCGTCGGTTTCAGGTTTGTGCACTTTAAGTTTCGGACTAAAATGCTGGGCATCGTCGGCATAAAGGTTCAACAGCCTGTCCAGGTCGCGGGCATTAAAAGCATCCAGCCACTGCATGGCAATATATTCTATATCCCTTGGCTCCAAAACTATACGTTTTTAAGGTTGATGATTTCCTGCTCTGTAAGGAACCTGTAGTTACCACGCGGAAGGTTCTTTTTAGTAAGCCCGGCATACGCCACGCGGTCTACCCTTAGTACATCATATTTAAACGATTCGAATATAGCACGAACCACTTTAATATTTTGCGTACGCAGTTTAATACCCACCTCTGATTTTGGCTGTTCTTCAATGTAGCTTATTTCGTCTACAAACAGGCGGTGGCCATCCAGCATTACACCGGCAGCAATTTTTTCAAGGTCTTCAAATCTCAGGTTCTTATCAAGGGTAACCTGGTATATTTTAAATGATTTCTGATTCGGAAGCCCGAATTTTCTAATCATATCGGTATCATTGGTAAAAATAAGAAGTCCTGTAGTATTCTTATCCATACGGCCTATAGGGGATAATTTTGTAGGTGTAGCACCACGAACAAGTTCGGCTACATTACGCATATCGCCTTCATCGTCACCACTTGTAGTAAAGTTTTTAGGCTTGTTAAGCAGCACATATTCTTTCTTTTCGGGCGTTATCATCCTGCCGTCAAATTCTACTTTATCGGTAAGTTTTACGCGGTGGCCCATTTCGGTAACCACAACGCCATTTACTTTTACGTTACCCGATTGTATGTAAATATCGGCATCCCTGCGCGAACATGCACCGGAGTTAGATATATATTTATTTAGGCGAAGTTCATCCGGGTTAGATGGTTTTTTAGGGGCAGCCGGTTTGCGCTCCCTATCGGCCGGCCTCCTGTCAAAGCCCGGTTTTCCTTTTACAAAACCTTCTTTTTTAGGTGCAGCACCTTCGCCACCTGTAGGTGCAGCTTTTTTAGTGCCCGGTTTCCTCAGCTTATTGAGGGGCTTAGATGGGCCATTACTTTTCTTCCTGTCATTGCCGCCTCTGCCCGAGGGACCGCCGCTTCTGCTGTTACCGTTGCTCATTATAATGCAAATATTTTTTGCAAAGATAAGATTAAATGGCAGATAACAACTGCCTGCCGTGCACTAAAACAGAGGGATCTATGAGTACAATGCAAAATACTCCGGCTACAATGAGCGCTTTAAGGGTATTGTGCAGCAATTGGTAGTCTTCCCGGCTCTCTGATTTTTGCAGTTTAAACAAAAAGTAAATAATAACGATCATGCCTGTATAGAAGTAAATGTCCATATAGCCCACATCATACTCGTTAATAAGCAGGAACACAGGTATCACGGTAAGAAAGGTAAGCCCCGTAATAATGGTTTTGGCTGTTTTTTCGCCAAACATTACCGGTATGGTACGGTAGTTTGCCACAATGTCGCCCTGCAGGTTTTCAAGGTCTTTAATAAGCTCACGGATGAGTATAAGCAAATACAGGAAAGTGGCATGTGCAAAAATAACTTCGTAAAAGTTTTTAAAATACATAAGGATGCCAAAAAATGGCAGCACCGCCAGCAATGCTGCGGTAAGGTTGCCTATTACCGGATATTTTTTAAGCTTATGCGAATAGAACCATATAAGGAATATGTATACCGAAAAAAATACTGCTGCCCGCCATGATACCATAAACGCAAGGAGCACCACTATAAAATTAAGTGCAAAGTATACCTGCAATTTAGTGCCCTGGCTTACAAGCCTGTCCAGCATTGATTTTTTGGGCCGGTTTATAAGGTCTTTCTGGGCATCGTAAAAGTTGTTGATAATGTAGCCCGACGCTATGGTTAAGGATGATGCCAGTACGATAAGGAACAAATTTCCGTCGAGCAATACATCGAGCGCGCGGCGTTCTTTATCTAAAATAAATATGGCCGAAAGGTACTGTGCCAGTGCTATAACCGGGATGTTATAACCGCGTACCACAGAAAACAGGCTGAATATCTTTACCAGTACCAGTTTTGTTTTCCTTGATGCCATAAATTGCTTTTAGTTTTAACTTTCTTTTGCCGATTTTTATTGTAACGGCTTGTAAAGATAAAAGTAAAAGGGGTTAAAAATTTTATAAAGCATAAAAAAAGCCTCTAAGTGAGGCTTGACAGTGTTATAATTTTAAATCGAATCATCTTCGATTTGTTTCATCATATTTTCCTGAAAGTATTTTCACTATTTTAATTTCATCCAATTTTGAATCTACTTTAGTATTTTCTTTTTTTGAAATAGTTTTTTGAGTTTTATCTTTAATCGTTTTCATACTTCATTTTCTTTTAATTATAAATCCAAAAAAATCAACATTCATATTAAAGCTATTACCACACAATTATAAAATCAAAATTTAAAGAACCAAACTACCACCTCAATATGATTTAACAATTTCATAATAACTCCCTCACTATCAAATAATACAAACATACTTACTTTACATAAAAGCATACGTATGAAAACCTTCATTTTAAAATATCTGGTATCATTCAGGGAGTGGCTTTTGCTAAGGGCAATGAAGTCTACTTTTCTTCACTAATAACAAAGAGCGTATTAGCTGAATGAATGTACCTGATGATTTTACATTAAACAAAGACCTGTTTGGAAGCGATTTTAAATGGGGCGTAGCCACGGCTGCCTTCCAGATTGAAGGCTCCTGCGATACCGATGGTAAAGGTCCCTCTATATGGGATGTTTTTACCGCCAAAAAAGGACGTGTAAAAAGCAACCACCACGCTATAGATGCCTGCGATTTTTATAATTGCTATAAAGATGATGTAGCGCTTATTAAGCAGTTGAACATCCCTAACTTCCGGTTCTCTATAAGCTGGTCGCGCATTATGCCTACGGGTCGGCACCCCGTTAACCAGGCCGGGATAGACCATTATAACAGGGTTATAGATTTTATGCTGGAATGCGGCATAGAACCCTGGGTTACCGTTTACCACTGGGATTTACCCCACGCCCTTGAACTTAAAGGCGGGTGGACAAACCGCGAAAGCATTAACTGGTTTAAAGATTATACTACAGTTTGCGCGCAAAACTTTGGTGACCGTGTAAAGAACTGGATGGTTATGAACGAGCCATCGGTATTTACGGGTGCCGGATATTTTTTGGGCATTCACGCCCCGGGCCGCAGGGGGATATCCAACTACCTTAAAGCTGTACATCACGTTACGCTGGCAACGGCTGCCGGTGGCAGGGTTTTAAAGAACGAGGTTAGAGATGGCCACATAGGCACTACATTCTCTTGCACGTATATAGAGCCGGCATCGGGCAGCAGGCGCGATGTTGCTGCTGCCAAGCGTGTAGATACCCTGCTTAACCGTGCGTTTATAGAGCCCATTTTAGGCATGGGTTACCCCGAAGACGATTTGCCTGTGGTACGTCGCATGAAAACCTACATGCAGCCCGGCGACCTTGAAGCTATGGCTTTTGATTTCGACTTTATAGGACTGCAATGCTATACCCGCGAGGTGGTTAAAGCGTCGTTCTTTACACCTTATATGGGGTCAAGTCTTGTTCCTGCCAAAAAACGGAATGTAAAAGTGCTTACGGAAATGGGGTGGGAGGTATATCCGCCCTCTATATATCATTTGCTAAAGAAATTTAGTACCTACGAGAACATAAAAAAGATACTGATTACAGAGAACGGCGCTGCCTTTCCTGATACTGTTACAAACGGAGAGATTAATGATACCCTGCGCACGCAATACATACAGGAACACCTTAAAGAGCTGCTGAAAGCCAAACAGGAAGGTGTAAATGTACAGGGTTATTTTGTGTGGAGCCTTACCGATAATTTTGAATGGGCCGAGGGTTACCACGCACGTTTCGGGTTGATACACGTTGATTTCGAAACGCAAAAACGTACCATAAAACAGTCGGGATTATGGCTGCGTGATTTTTTACAGGATACATTGCCAAACGTTCATGAGGAACAGGCAGAACACTCAACACACTATAAGCCATGAAAATACTTTACGCGATACAGGGTACCGGCAATGGCCACCTGAGCAGGGCGATAGACATTATACCCTGCCTGGAAAAACACGGCGCGGTAGATATACTGGTAAGCGGCATACAGGGCGACCTTAAACTGCCTTACAAAGTTAAATACCAGTTTAAAGGCCTTAGCTTTATTTTTGGTAAAAGCGGCGGTGTAGACCTTTGGAAAACCGTTCGCCGTAGCAACCCTACCAAGCTCATAAAAAATATCCAGCAGTTGCCGGTAGAGGATTACGATTTGGTTATAAACGATTTTGAACCGGTATCGGCATGGGCATGTTACCTTAAAAATAAGGCTTGCATATCGCTTAGCCACCAGGGGGCGGTGCTTAACCCTGCTTTCCCAACGCCCGAACACCACGATCGTATGGGCAGGCTTATTTTAGAGCATTATGCCCCGGCCACCGTAAAATATGGCTTTCATTTTAAGCCCACTAACAATGGCGTTTATACGCCTGTTATCCGTAAGCAGGTGCGCAACTTAAAGATTTCAGATAAGGGGCATTACACCGTTTACCTGCCGGCTTATGATGATAAAACGCTTATAAAACACCTCTCGGTATACCCTACTATAAAGTGGGATATTTTTAGTAAGCACAACTCTAAAAAAACAGTGTATAAAAACATTACCATACGGCCTATAAACAATGAGCAGTTTACAGAGAGTATGGCATCGTCTGCCGGGGTATTGTGCGGTGCGGGTTTTGAAACGCCTGCCGAAGCTATGTTCTTGGGCAAAAAACTATTGGTAGTACCCATGAAAAACCAGTATGAGCAACAGCTTAATGCCGCTGCGCTGCAGGCTATGGGAGTGCCTGTTATTAAAAACCTGAAGCCTAAATATGAAAGTATTATTGCCAACTGGCTGCTAAACGGAGAACCTGTAGCAGTTAACTATCCTGACAAAACACAGGAAATTGTAGATAATATTGTTTTTAAGCATGCCGCCGATGCTTATTTTACCCCGGTACAAACGGTGTAAAGCAAACCGATCTTTCTGTTTCAAATCAAAATCAAGCAGCCATTCCAGGCAAAGTCAATAAATAGGATAGTGCCTTAACCACGGGTTAAGGTTCCATTGGCCTCAGGGTATTGCTGTAAGTAACAATAAAAGCACTTTCGCCACCGGTATTTTTCATAAGGTAAATAAACTTATGCTTTGCGGCATCTTTGGCTAAGAGCACAAATTCTTTTTTAGTAAGGTTGTCGTATATTTTAGTATCTACAGTGTTGTCTATACGCGTTTTATCGGCAATACCGGTTTTAAGGTTAGATATTACATAATCACTGTACAGCTTTTTGTTTGCATTGCTTGCCACTATCTTTTCGCCTTTAAAATTTTGGGTAAATATGAGCACACTGTAGTTTGCGGCGGTGGCTTTAAGCTCTTTAAGCACTGCGGCTTTTTCTTTAGCATCAGCCGCCCTAAAGTCGTCGCGGTAGCGTACTTCCAGTGCATGTTTTTCGGCTGTAGATGTTGTTGAGGTTTTAGAACTTTTACACATTGTAAAAAGTACCGACAGTAGTATTATAAACGTTATTTTTTTCATTGTTTAAAGTATAAGGCTATTAAAAATACCACATCACTACGGTTTATCACAATGGTTTATGATATAAATAACAAAAGGCTTCCCGTTTAATGAGGAAGCCTTATTGAAAAAACTTAACTATCTAACTAACACGAAAATTATTCTTTAACCAGCTTTATGGTGCTTTGGCGGTTAGCAGTGTCGGTAATTTTTACCAGGTACATGCCACGGCCCAGGCTGCTCACATCATAAGCATTGCCCGCGGCATTAGCGCCAAAGGTTTTAACCAGCTGGCCTGTTACAGCATATACTTCTACTTTTGCGGCAGCGGTATTTATGCTAAACTGAGTGCTGGCAGGATTAGGGTACAAGGTCATTTTTGCAGTGGTTACCGCTTCGCTGCTCAGGGCAGCAGGCATGTTACCAAATATCCTGAACTCACCCGGCTGTAATGTTACCGTAGCTGTAGTACTGCTTATAGTGGTATTATCTAAAAGATTATACCAGTTGCCCGCTATAGAGAAATTAGTATTTACAGTTTGCGCCGTAATATTAAAGTTAGCCACAATAACCACAGTTTTTAGCTGGGTATCAGTCAGGTTGTTGTTCCAGATATCTATCCTTGGGGTTAATGTGCCCGATGTTACTGTAAACGTAGTGGTATGAAACACAGGATTGTTTAGCTTAAGCTGATTTATTTGTGCCCAGGTGTTGTAAACTGCCATACGGTTAGCATCTGTAGTATACCCAATTTGAGAAGGTACAGGCTTAGGATTAGTACGGCAGCCGTTGTTATACGTGTTGTCTTCGCAACGGTTAATGCCATAATCATAACCAAGCTCGCCAAACTGCCATATCATTTTAGGGCCCGGTACCGGTAAAAAAACAGCGCCAAGTGCTTTTGTTCTTTCTAAGGCTGTGGTAAGCACGCGTGCATCATAGCTGCCAAAAGAGTTACCATAAAGCCTGTTTTTATACATTAGCCTTTCTTCGTCGTGACTCTCGGCATAGCCTACGGCGCGGGGTGCGGTAAAGCCTTTGTTCTCAAAATCTATGTTGTTAAAGTTGCTGCTGTCGGCAAAGCCCATAGTAAGCTGGTTGTAGGCCGGGTTGTGGTTAGACCACAGCATAATGCCTTTACCTTCGCCCACGCGGTAATTTGCCCATTCTACCTCTTCGGCTGCAGAGCTGTTAGGGCCTGTACCTATGCCCAGGTGTTCAAATATTACATAAAAATCAGGGTCTATGTTCCACTGGTAATCAGCATAGCGTTTAAGTATGGCAACCCTGTCTGCCTGGTAATTATTGGTACACCCCTCATTACCGGTACAATTTTGTGTAAAGCCCTTAGTAAGGTCCCAGCGGAAACCATCTATGTTAAACTCGGTCATCCAGTGTTCTATAGTACGTTCTGTGTAGTACTGTGTAAGTGCATTTTGGTGGTTAAGGTCGGTACCCACACTGTAAGAATGTGTGGCCACAACGTTACAGTACGGGTTCTCTGTAGTAGTGTCGCCAAAACCATCGCCATCCGGGTCGTTGCACCACATACGGTTAAGGGGTGAGCGGCCGTAAGCATGATTTAGCGCTATATCCAGTATTACGGCAATACCATTTTGGTGGCACAGGTCTACAAAGGCTTTAAGGCTGTTTGCAGGGCCGTAGGCTTTATCATTAGCCATGTGGTAGGCCGTATTATAACCCCATGATATGTTCCCTTCAAATTCCATTACAGGCATAAGCTGAATGGCATTTACATGAAGGCCCTTAAAATACTCAATTTGTGAAGCAAGGCCCGTCCATGTTTTATCTGATCCGAAATCCCTAACAAGGGTTTCATAAATAATAAGATCTTCTTTAGCCGGCCTTACAAAATCAGGTACCTGCCAGTTATAAGGCTGCTGGTTTGTTTGTAATACCGATACATCAAAGTTTTGCCCTGCCGGATAAACAGGCATGTTAGGGTATTCGGCCGCGGTAATGTAAGGGTCGTCATACGGAGAAAGCACAAGGGTAGAAAAAGGGTCGGACGTTTTTACCATTGCCTGAGAGTTGGTAACCGGCGTTTGGTCTACCACCCAGTACTGGTAGGTTTCGGTCTGGCCCGGTGTTAAGCCTGTAAGCTGTAACCAGAATTTGCCCGTTGCCTGATCTCTTTTCATGGCATGCGCCGATGATGGCTGCCAGTTGTTAAAGCTTCCTGCTACATATACAAAGTCTTTACCCGGTGCATTAAGTACCAGTGTAGCCGTAGTAGCATCTGTACTGTAGTTAATACCATCTCTTACACCGGCAGGTAAAGCCTGTGCCACGGTATTAGGGTTTACCACCACGCTAAAATTTCTTGTAACGGTACTTGTGCCCGATGTTACTGTAAGCGTATAGTTTTGATTTGCAGTGATGTTACTGTGGGTGTAGCTATAGGTGGATGTACTTGCATTAGCGTTAATAACCGCGCCGTTTGCCGCAAGGCTATAGCTTGCGTTACCACCGGTATTTGTAGCGGTTACAGTTAAGCTGCCGCCGCTGTTTATAATAGTGGTGCTGTTAGCGTAAGGGGCTGTAAGGCTAAGCTGAAATGCGCCTACCGGTAAAAAAGTATCTGCCGTTTGGGGGCTTCCTGTTGCTGCCCTTAACACCACACATATTTCTGTTATGGTACTCGTGGCGGGTACGCCAAAATAAGTATACAGGTTTGTGCCAAGGCTAAGGCTGTAGGTGGTGCCGCTTACTAATGTTAGTGCAGGCTGTACCGTGTTTTGCCCCCAGGTGCCTATAACATTTTGCCAGCGCTCACCATTTACCGTAAGGCCTATGTGGGCATATATAGTACCTGTATAAGCTGCCAGCGGCGTGCCGGCCTTATTAAAGTTTAATGTAACAGGGGCTGTAGCTATAGCGGGTGCCGGGCTTGTGGTAATTTGCCCGTAGCTAAGCGTAGCTAACATTAAAAAGAGTATAAATGTAATTTTTTTCATATTATGTAATTAATAAAAGGCTGCCCGTAGCAGGGCAGCCTTTGTATAAATTTATTGACGCTCTATGGTGTAAGAATAAGCCCTTGGGTTGCTTAAGTCTAAAGTTATTTTATAAGTACCGGCTGTGGTTACGCCAATGTTAGTACCGTCAAATTTAAGGGTACCATCGGTAGAGTTTAACGTAGTATCGCCCATGTTGTAGGTCCATGCATTGTTAGCCCTGAATTTCCATCCGTTATCCGGTGCTACCTGTGGCACAAGCGCAACGGTAACAGTCCATTTTTTTGTTGTGGCATCATAGGTCATAGGGGTACTGTTCTCCCATCCGCCCGGTGTAGCATTACCTACTACGCCCCATGCCGTTGGCACAGCGCTGTATGTAAGCAAATCAGTATCTGCCTTAATGTAGTAGTAACCAGGAGCGCCCGGTTTAATATTAGTTTCGCCTTCCTGAACCAATGTACCGCTAAAGCCGCTTGCTGCAGCATCGCCATAATCGCCTGCAAAATCTACTGCATTAGGAATAAACTTAAATTCGGGTTCAGCAACATTCATGTAAATAAAGCCTTCAAATGCAGTTTCGCCATACGCGGCAGCCTGTAAAAACGGCGGTGTGGTAGTGCCTCCCCAATCAGCGCCATAGCCGCTTGCATTGGTAAAGTTACCCCTAAGGAAAAGCTTAGGGTTCTCTGTGGTATAAGGGGTTACATTAATAGATATAACATTAGATACCATTTTCATTTCGTGGGCCGTACCTAAAGAAGATACTACCCTGAAGTCAAGCTTGCCTTCCTCAAAAGGCTCAATGCCTGCCTGGAGTGCTAAACTGTTAAGCTCGGCAACCGTTAACGGGTAAACACGTGCTGTAACAGTGTTTATGCTTAACGTATCGGCGAAATTTGTGCCTCCGGCGGCAGCTTCTATCTCATAGTTTATTTCGGTAGAAACATCATAATTACCATGGTTCCATACTAAAGTAAGGCCGGGGTTGCTCTGGCTTTCCGGGCTAAGTACAATAGATGTATTATTTTGCGGAGAAATAAGTACCGCCGCCTCCATAGCTGCCGCGGTAGTTTTATTATCGTCGTCACTGCACGACATTACCGAGAGGAACAATAATGGTAAAATGGATAATTTTAATATTTTTTTCATTGTTTTGGGTTTTGGAATTAGTAGCCTGGGTTTTGGGTTAAGTTAAGGTTAGACTGCAATGCAGTTGCCGGTATAGGGAACAGCTTGTAAGTATCAGGTATAGAAGCGCCGTTTAGCGTGTTTCCTTTCCATGGCCATAAGTAGGCCGATCCTGTAAACCTGTTAAAGCGTATAAGGTCTGTTCTCCTGTGCCCTTCAAGGTTAAGCTCGCGGGCCCTTTCATCAAGTATAAAAGGCAGGGTAAGTTCAGCTGCTGTTATAAGGCTTGCATGCGCCCTTCTCCTTACAGCGTTTACATATTCTAAAGCCTGTGTTGCCGATCCGCCTGCTGCATTTCTAAGCACACACTCGGCATACATAAGGTAAGCATCTGCTAAACGGAACATTGGGAAATCTGTACCGGAGAAACTTGTAGATATAGACGGGCCGCTAAAGTTCGTGTTCCTGAATTTTACAGCAGGGTAACCATCAGTCCATTTTTTATAATCGGTCATTTCATAGGCGTGGCCCGTTGTCCAGAACAGTCTGGCCCTGTCATCGGGAGATGTTGCAAGGTTGCCGTAAAGGCCATACCATGCTTTTGTAGCCCTGTGGCCCGTCCATGAATCGGTAGTGCCAAAATCATTAATGTTCATGGTCTCTGTACTTGTAGAGCCGTTTACCAAATAAGTAGTGTTACCATAGCTCTGGCTTACAACAGGATCTGCAATAAGCGGGAAAATAATCTCTGTAGAGGTATTGTTATCTCCGGAGAAGTTGCTTACAAAACTGTCTGCCAGCCTGTAACTGCCTTCGGTTATAACAAGGTTTGTATAAGTAAGGGCATCGTTCCAGCGGGCAGTACCTGTATATACTTCTGCATTAAGGTATAATTTTGCCAATAGCATGCGCACTACCGATTTGTTTGCCCTGCCGTAGCCGGTTGTAAGGGGCATATCAGTCTCTATGGCTAAAAGTTCGCTTTCTACATAGTTAAAAAGCTCTGTCCTTGTAGATTCTTCTAACGGCACGGTGCTGCCAAAGTTAGTTTCGTTAACAATAACACCTTTACCAAAACAGTCTATCATATAGTAGTAGGACAGCGCCCTTATAAAGCGCAGCTCGCTTACTATTTGTGCTTCATTAGGTACGTCTACCGTTTGCAGTGCTATCATAATATTGGTAGTTTGCGGTACTATATAATACACACGGTCGTACAAATACCTAAAAAACTTGTTGTTAGGATTCCAGTTAGAGCTTGTGGTAAGCTGGTCTAACCCGTCATCTCCCCATCGGTTCTTCATGCCATCGGCAGTAAACTCCTGCAGGTTTATGATACTTCTTAAAAAAGCAGTTTCGCCGGGATCGGGTCCGCTAATGTCCTGGCTTCCGGGTCCTGTAGGGCCGGATAAAGCAAAGGTTCCGTACATTTTAGACAAAAGCCCATCTACAGCATTTGGGTCTCTTGCCAAAAGATTTTCTAAGGATAACTCTACTTTAGGCTTCGTGTCCAGTTCGTCTGCGCACGATGCAAAAAGTAATACCACAGCACTAAGTGCAAGAATTATCTTTTTATTAATATTTTTCATATTCATTTTTTTTAGAAGTCAAAGTTTATCCCAAAGTTGTACATCCTTGGGCGGGGGTAAAAATTAGTATCAATAGCGTTAAAGTTCTCAGGGTCTGTGCCATCATAAGTTTTAATTATAAAGGCATTGTTTACACCTGCGTAAAGGCGCAGCGAACCTGTTTTTGTAACATTATTTATCCTGTAACCCAGTGTTATGTTATCGCACCTAAGGAAGCTGGCATTTTCCAGGTAATAATCAGATGCAGGTACGTTACCGTTAATGTTTGTAAAGCTTGGGTCGGCAGCGCCATTATAAAAGTTAAGGGCGTTATTAAGGCTGTTGGTATTGTTAGGCAATACACGCTCTGTATAACCGCCTGCAAGCTTAACGGCATTGTACACCTTACCGTCCATCTGGCCGTGGAATGTTGCCGAAAGGTCTATGTTTTTCCAGGTAAAGTTTGTGCTGAAACCAAAGGTATAGTTAGGGCGAAGGGCTTCGTAATATTTATCGTCGTTGGTAATAACACCATCGCCGTTACGGTCTTTATAAGCGCCCACTATAGGGTGGCCGGAAGCATCATACAACTGCTCAAATACCCAGGCAGAATACGGCTGCTGCCCTTCGGCATGGCGTGCCAGTTTTATACCTGTTTGTACCGGAAGGCCCGATTCGCTTGCCTCTATAGATGTTACACTTTTAAGATCGGTAACTTTACCTTTGTTGTAAGCAATGTTACCTAAAATTTCCCAGGTAAAATCTTCGGTAGTTATAGCTTTAACCTTAAGGTTAACCTCTATACCGCGGTTTGTTAATGAGCCTACGTTTTGCGTAATCTCGTTGGTTAGGTACTGTCCTGACGGTACAGACGATTTTACAAGTAAATCATCAGTATCCCTGCGGTACACATCTACACTACCCGAAAGGATGTCGTTCTGGAAAAATGCAAAATCAACGCCTGCATTGTATGTAGTGGTTACTTCCCATTTTAACTGGTCGTTAAAAGGGTTTGCACTGTATGAAAATACACCCGGCAGGTACTGGCTGCTTGTAGAGCCGTTGCTAAATAATGCCGATGTAGGGTAGTAACCCGCAATGGCAGTAATATCCTGCTGGCCCGTTTGGCCATAGCCAAGGCGAAGCTTAAGGTCTTTAACTGTTTTGCTGTCTTTAAGGAAGCTCTCGTCTGTCATTCTCCAGGCAAAACCTGCTGCCGGGAAGTAGCCCCAACGTTTATCCTTCCTGAATAATGAAGAACCGTCTGCCCTCATTGTAAATGTAAACAGGTATTTATCGGCAAGGTCTATGTTAGCACGGCCAAAATAAGACTCTAATACCGTTTTGTTATAGTACCTGTTGTTAGGGTTTTGCAGGTTTGGCGTTGGCTCCCTTAGCCCTGTATCTGTATTGTACCTAAATTCTTCTTTATTACCATCGTTAACAAAGCTTTGAAAAGTGTGGCCTGCCTGTGCATCTATACGTGTAATAAAACCGGTAAGGTTTTTAGTGTAGGCAAGGTAGGTATCTAAGGTTTTGTTTGTAATATTCTGGTTTTCCTTAAAGTTTAAACCCGGGTTAAAAACAAAGCTGCTTGCGGTAGTATTGTCGCGCTGGTAGGTTGCAAAAGCGTAGTCAAGATATTTCTCCCTTATAGTAGCACGGGATCCTTCAAGGCCGGCATTTACAATAGCCCTAAGTTCCGGCAGGAAATGCATTTTATAGTCTAACTGTACGTTACCTAATAATTTATCTACATTTTCCGGCCTTCTGCGGGTTTCAAGAAGGTTAACAGGGTTATACTGCCCGTCAAAATCCTCGGGGTTTGCGGCAGTAACATTTTGGTAATAGCCACCAAAATTATTATTGGCATAAATAGGTTTTGTAGGGTCCATGTTAAGAGATCCTCCTATAGCACCGCCTTCGTCAACGGTGTTTTTTTGTGCCCTTAAACCTTTAGCATTAACATCTACTTTAAGGTGGTCGTTAAGAAAGGTAGGGGTAAATTTTACCGATGCCGTGTAACGCTCATAATCGTTAGTTTTTACCAAACCTTCGTTTTTTGTATAGCCTACAGATGCCCTGAAAGGTATTTTTTTAAACAGGTTAGCACGTGCACTAAAATTTTGATCGCTAAAAATAGCGGTTCTTTGTATGGCTTCCCTCCAGTCGGTATCATATAATATCCTTCCTTCGGTAATATCCGGGGTAAGCGGGTTATCTACAGTTCCGGGCAGTGCAGAAGGGTCCGGTACCCCCAGTTTGTTAGCTTCTTCAGGGTAGTATTGTTTTATAAACCTTGTAAAGGTAGGGCCATCCATAACATCTATTTGGTTTGTAACCTTACCAAAGGAAATGTTAGAAGAGAAATTAAACTGCGGTGCGCCCGATGAGCCTTTTTTAGTAGTTACTATAATAACACCGTTAGATGCCCTGGAGCCGTATATTGCAGTAGCCGAAGCGTCTTTTAGTATTGTAAACGATTCTATATCATTTGGGTTGATAAGTGATAGCGGGTTGTTTACACCGGCCGGGTTTACAAAATCTAACGGTACACCGTCTATAATAATAAGTGGGTTATTTTGTGCAGAAAGCGAGCTTCCGCCACGTATCCTTATGTTTGGTGCGGCATCCGGCTGGCCACCGGCATTAGTTATCCTTACACCCGGTGCGCGGCCTGTTAATAACTGGTCGGCGGTGGTAATGGCCCCTTTATTAAAGTCTTTAGATGTTACCGTGCTTATAGCGCCTGTAGCATCTTTTTTAGTAGTGGTACCATAACCTATAACTACAACTTCCTGTAGTTGTGTGGCATCTTCGCTCATGGTAACATCCAGAGTAGCCTGCCCGGTATATGATATAACCTGGTTGGTAAAGCCTATTGAGCTAAAAACCAGCTTGTCGCCGCTTTTTACATTGCCAATGGTATATTTACCATCAAGGTCGGTTGCAGTGCCGTTTGGGGTGCCCTGCACTATTACATTTACACCGGGTATGGGTCCTCCGGTGGTATTATCGCGTACAACTCCTGTTAAAGTGCCTTGGGCCAGTACACTTAGAGGGAGCATCAGCAATAAAAATAGTAATTTCTGATACATAGTTTTCATACAAATTGTTTAGGTTAAATTTTGCTTTTTATGCTTATAAATTCACTTCAGAGATTAAAATTATCTAAATTAGCAATACAAAAAAATCGTTTTCGTAAAATAGGGTTACGCAAACGTTGGCGTGTTGAAAACTTTCCGGTTTTGAGCCATTTAATTGCCATTAATAGAAATATAATTTACCTTTATTTGTAATTCAATAATTTTAAACCCGATTATGAAAAGAAAGGTCACTTTAAAGCAAATTGCGAAGGAATTAGACGTATCTATCTCTACAGTTTCTAAGGCACTGAGGAACAGCGCCGAAATAGGTGAGGATACCAAACAGAAGGTGCAGGCCTTTGCAAAGTTCTATAATTACAAACCCAACAACATTGCGCTTAGCTTAAAGAATAAAAAGACCAAGACCATAGGCATTATTATACCCGAAATTGTACACCATTTTTTTGCCACTGTTATTAGCGGTATAGAGCAGGTGGCCAATGAAAACGGCTATAACGTAATTGTGTGCCTTAGCAACGAGAGTTTTGATAAAGAGGTTATAAATATGGAGATACTCGCTAACGGCAGTACCGATGGTTTTATCATGTCGTTATCTAAAGAAACCCAGCAAAAGAAGGACTTTCACCACATACAGGAGGTTATAAACCAGGGGATGCCTGTGGTTATGTTTGACCGTATTACTAACGATGTGCTTTGCGATAAAGTTATTATAGACGACCAGCTGGCGGCTTACGAAGCGGTTGATTTCCTTATAAATAAAGGGTTTAAAAACATAGCTTTAGTAACCACGGTAGATTATGTGAGTGTGGGCCGCCTGCGTACCGATGGCTATATTAATGCCCTGACCGACCACGATATGCCTGTGCGCGAAGACATGATCGTAAAAATTGAGGATATTGAAGGTTGCGCATCTAAAATTGAGGCATTGCTAAAAGATAAAAAACCCGATGCCATATTTGCCGTAAACGAGCTGTTTGCGGTAACAAGCATAAAGCTGGCAACAAAAATGGGCATTAAAATACCCGAAGAACTATCGGTTATAGGGTTTACCGATGGTATAATTTCGCAGTATTCCAGCCCAAGCATTACCACCGTGAGCCAGAACGGGATTTACATGGGAGGCCGTGCTGCCAAGATGCTTATAGAGCGCCTGGAGATGGAAGAAGAGGAAGAAAACGAACAATATAGGACAGAGCTTATAGAAACGCACCTTGTTGAGCGCGAAAGCACATCATAATACATAATATATTGAAATGCTTACACGAAAAAAAACAGTTATATGGTTTTCAGTTCTGAATGTGCTGGTGCTGTTAGCTATAGCTTACTTTTTATACTTTGGTTTTTACCATTGGGCAACCCACAGCGTTTGGCTCAATGCGTCTGAACATAGTTTTGAAATACGCGGAGATTTTACTTTTGTGTTATTTTTAGGGCTTATAGTTCCATTTTTTTTGGCTATTAAAACTAAAAAGCCTCTTTGGTTGCTACAGTCTGCCGTTATTTTTTTATTTTGCGCCTTTTGGAAAACAGATATAGTGCAAAGCACGCTCTTATACAACCAGCCCTGCAGTACAGCAAGAGAAATGGGCTTAACCAAAAGTTTTATTCAGGAGCATGAGCAGACGTTGTTTGCAAAAGCAGGGCAATTAAACGCGATTATGAGAGATAGCCTGGGCGAATACGAAAGCATTACGGTTATTAATGCTAATGACGTTGCATACTACAAAGATACTACCTACACCATACAACTAAAAGACCATCAGTTATTAAACAGGTTTAAATGGGCTCCCATTGAGGATTATTTTAAAGTAAGAGGGTTAAAAACAAACGATTATGTTGTTAATTCTGTAGCTTTTATTGATAAAAAAGTATATCGCATTGACTTAAGCTTTAATATGGTTGCAGAGCATTCGGCAACATTTCACTATTATCCGCAAGGTTTTAAAGATGAAGAATTCAATATGTACACAAAATATGAAATTGGGACAAATATTATGGTAACATGCTCCCGTGAATATTACTATTCCGGCACAAAATGGATTTTTTACCTCGAAGGATTGTGCTTTGGATAAAGCAACGAGAATGAAATAGTGTCAACTTATCAACAATACGTCAACGATGTAGTTTTTGTAAACTATTTGTTTCTAAATAGTTAAAAATAGTATTCCGGCCGCAGAGCCGGATTTTTTTTTCATCAAAAAGTTTTTCCGATTAAAAATTGGCTATATTTGTAACTGATTATCAAAGCTTATAAATTCACTTCAACCCAAATTTATAGTTTTGATAAGCCATACGCGCTTATCGTTTTAATCTTTTTAAAATACGATAATGGAAAAGCGTAAGTTAGGTTTCTGGGAAATCTGGAACATGAGTTTCGGTTTCTTAGGGATACAAATGGGTTTTGCCCTTCAAAATGCCAACGTTAGCAGGATATTCCAAACCCTTGGGGCATCTATAGACGATATACCGGCACTTTGGGTAGCAGCCCCGCTCACCGGGCTCATTGTGCAGCCCATCATCGGTTACTTTAGCGACAGGACCTGGACAAAACTTGGCCGCCGTAAACCCTACTTTTTAGCGGGAGCATTGCTGGCATCTATTGCTTTGTTTGTTATGCCAAACTCGCCGCACCTGTGGTTTGCTGCCGGTATATTATGGATGCTCGACGCCTCTATTAATGTTACCATGGAGCCCTTTCGTGCTTTTGTGGGCGATGTGCTTAACGAAAAGCAGCGCACTACAGGCTTTGCCATGCAAAGTTTTTTTATAGGCCTGGGTGCTTATGTAGCCTCTAAGCTGCCTAATATCTTTACCTTTTTTAATGTAGATAATACTGCCGAAGCAGGTATGATACCGGATTCTGTAAAGTATTCTTTCTATGTAGGGGGCGCAGCATTTATCATTACCGTACTGGTTACCATTTTTACTACTAAAGAATATTCTCCAACAGAGCTTGCTGCCTTTGAAAAAGAGGAGGAAGAGAAATACAGGGAAGAAGAAAAACCTGCCGCATGGTTTATTGCCAACGGTAAAAGGCACTTGCTAATAGGCATAATTGCTGCTATTGTGGGCTTGTTATTTACCTGGATTATTTATGCCAACGAACTTAAAAAAGACCTTTATGTATTATCGCTGGGTTTAATAACACTGGGCGGTATTGCGCTTATCATTTCGGGCTTAACCCAAAAGGCAGGCAACTACCGCAACGGTTTTATTACCATCATGAACGATTTTCAGTTCATGCCTAAGGTAATGAAACAGCTTGCATGGGTACAGTTCTTTACCTGGTTTGCGCTTTTCTCTATGTGGATATATACCACAGGCGCCGTTACCGAACATATTTTTAAAACCACCGATACTACCTCTGTAGCTTATAACACAGGTGCTAATGTGGTTAACGAAATGTTTGCCAACTATAATCTTGTGGGAGCTATTGCAGCATTCCTGCTGCCTTTAATTGCAAAGCGCACCAGCCGTAAGTTTACCCACTTTTTAGCGTTAGTTGCAGGAGGCCTTGGCCTTGCTTCTATATACTTTTTAGGTAATGCAGGCATTTTCGATATGGAACTTATAACCTTTAAGTCGGCTTTTAGCGACAAAATAAAGTTTACATTCTATATGTACGACATTTCTATGATAGGGGTGGGCATTGCCTGGGCAAGTATACTCTCTATACCATTTGCCATGCTAAGTGGCGCATTGCCGGCATCTAAAATGGGGTATTACATGGGGGTATTTAACTTCTTTGTAGTAATACCGCAGCTTTTGGCAGCTTCTATTTTAGGCTTCCTTGTATCGTTCTTTTTTAGCAATGAACCCATATATGCCCTTTTAATAGGCGGCGCCTCTATGATACTGGCCGGCTTTATAGCCCTGCTGGTAAATGATAAGCAAACAATAAACATCAATCAATCAAAATAATAATGAATCAAAAAGCATTTATTTTCGACCTCGACGGGGTCATTGTAGACACGGCCAAATACCACTACCTGGCCTGGAAAAAAATAGCGAACCGTTTAGATATCAATTTTACGCATGAGCATAACGAGCTGCTAAAAGGGGTGAGCCGCATACGTTCGCTGGATATCATTTTGGGGCTTGGCAATGTGCAGGCCACCGATGATGATAAGAATGCATGGCTGCTGGAAAAGAACGAAGATTACCTTAACTACATTACTAACATGCAGGCCAATGAAATACTGGTGGGTGTGGTAGAGGTGTTAGAGTACCTTAAGCAACATAACCAGCTTATAGCGTTAGGTTCGGCAAGCAAGAACGCAAGGCCTATACTGGAAAAAGTGAACATACTGCATTATTTTGACGCTATTGTAGACGGTAACGATGTTACCAATGCCAAACCCGATCCCGAAGTTTTTTTAATGGCAGCGCAGCTGGTAGGTAAACCGGCAGTGGGGTCTATAGTATTCGAAGATTCGGTAGCAGGTATACAGGCGGCAAATGTGGCAGGCATGATAAGTATTGGCATTGGCGATAAAACCATATTGCACGAAGCCCAATACAACTTTAACGACTTTACAGAAATACAGACAGATTTTTTAGAAACCTTAGTTAGTAAATAAGATGAACCAGGATTATATAGTACCAAACAACTGGAGTATAATAGAAGAAGGCTTTGATGCGGAAAGGGTAAAATCATCCGAAAGCTTATTCAGTATAGGCAACGGTGCCATGGGGCAGCGTGCTAATTTTGAAGAAAATTATACCGGGCATACCTTTCAGGGCAGCTACATAGCGGGTATTTATTACCCCGATAAAACTAAAGTGGGCTGGTGGAAAAACGGTTACCCCGAATATTTTGCCAAAGTGCTTAACGCACCAAACTGGATAGGTATAGACATAGAAGTTAACGGCGAAAGCCTTGACCTTGCTACGTGCAGTGATATAGTAAACTTTAGGCGCGAACTTAACATGAAAGAGGGCTGGTACAACCGTTCTTTTGAAGCTGTAATGCCAAGTGGCATGGAGGTTAAGGTTAACGTAAGGAGGTTTTTATCTATAAATAATGATGAGCTTGGCGTTATTAAATATGAAGTTACACCGGTAAACCGTGCTGCAACCATAGTATACAAACCGTATGTAGATGCCGGTGTTAAAAACATGGATGCCAACTGGGAGGAAACTTTTTGGGAGCCGCTTGCATTAAGGCATGAGGGTAACGAAGGGTTTGTATCGGCACGTACTTATAAAACACATTTTAGTGTTACCACCTTTATGCGCAACAGCATTATTTTAAATGGCGACGACCAGGAAGTACAGCCCGTAGCAACCCAAAAAGGAAAAGATAAGGTACAGCTAAGCTACAGGGTGGAAGTAAACCAGGGTGCTACAAGCGGTATTGTTAAGTTTGGCGGCTACACTGTATCGCTTAACCATGATAAGGATGCACTAATAGATGCTGCCAAAAAAGTAATAGCATCGGCGAAGGCCAAAGGGTATGACGCCTTGCTTGAAGAGCAAAAACAGGCATGGGCCTCTATTTGGGAAATGGCCGATATTACCATAGATGGCGACGTGAAGGCACAACAGGGTATCCGCTTTAATATATTCCAGCTTAACCAAACGTATCTTGGTAAAGACCCAAGGCTAAACATAGGCCCTAAAGGTTTTACCGGAGAAAAATATGGCGGCAGTACCTACTGGGATACCGAGGCTTACTGTATACCATTCTATATGGCTACTAAAGACCAGCAGGTAGCGAGAAATTTACTAACGTACAGGCACAACCAATTAGGTAAAGCCATAGAGAATGCAGAGAAATTAGGCTTTAAAAACGGAGCAGCACTTTACCCAATGGTTACCATGAACGGCGAAGAGTGTCACAATGAGTGGGAAATTACGTTTGAAGAAATTCACCGTAACGGTGCCATTGCTTTTGCAGTATACAACTACTACCGCTTTACCGGAGATTACAGTTACATTCCTGAAAAAGGATTGGAAGTGCTGATCGGCATTGCGCGTTTCTGGCACCAAAGGGCTACCTTCTCAAGCAACAAGAACCAGTACATGATATTGGGTGTTACAGGCCCTAACGAGTATGAGAACAACATAAACAATAACTTCTATACCAACTATATTGCCAAATGGTGTATAGATTATACGGTAGAGCAAATAACCAAGGTTAAGGACGAGTACCCTGCCGATTTCAATCGTATCATGGCATTAGTAAACCTTGATGCCGAAGAAATAAGGCAGTGGAAAAAGGTATCTGATAACATGTATTTCCCATACTCAGAAGAGCATGGGGTATACCTGCAGCAGGACGGTTTCCTTGATAAGGAACTGGTTCCCGTTAGTGAGTTAGACCGCAGCCAACGACCTATTAACCAGAAATGGAGTTGGGACAGGATACTGCGTTCGCCATACATTAAACAGGCCGACGTACTTCAGGGATTTTACTTTTTTGAAGACCACTTTACTAAAGAACAGCTTGAAAAACACTTTAAATTTTATGAGCCATTAACGGTACATGAGTCGTCTTTATCGCCATGTGTACACTCTATACAGGCCGCAGGACTGGGCAGGATGGAGCAGGCATACACCTTCTACTTAAGGACATCGCGCCTTGATCTTGATGATTACAACAAAGAGGTAGAAGAAGGGTTGCATATAACCAGTATGGCGGGTACATGGATGAGTATTGTAGAAGGCTTTGGCGGTATGCGCGTTAAGAACGATACCCTGCACTTTGAACCAAGGATACCGGAACAATGGAAAGGCTATTCGTTTAAAGTTAACTTCAGGAATCAGATCTTAAAGATATCTGTAGAAGCGTCGGGCACCGGCTTTACACTGGAAGGCGATAAAGAACTTACCGTTGTAGTAAATGGCAAAGAACTTACCGTACAGCCTAATACGCTGGTAACGGTTTAAATATTTTAGCCACGAATTGCACGAATTTACACTAATTAAATTTGTGCGATTAGTGTAATTCGTGGCTTATTCCTTTATAGGACAGAAAAACAACAACAATGAAAAAATTACTTTTACTATTACTTCTTACGGGCACTTTTGCCTTTGCACAGGCCGATAAGGTTGAACCGCCTTTTTGGTATGCAGGCATGAACAACCCCGAGCTGCAAATTTTGTTTTACGGTAAGAATATTGCTCAGTATACACCCACAGTATCTAATAATGTAGTAATTACCGATGTGGTAAAGACCGAGAACCCTAACTACATTTTTGTAACTATAGATACTAAGAACGTTGCGGCAGGCGAACTTACATTCTCGTTTAAGAACAAGAATAAAATAGCCTTTACCCAAAAATATTCTATTAAGGATCGCAGGGCAAATTCTGCTGCAAGGCAAAGCTATGATTCGTCTGACATGATGTACCTGCTTATGCCCGACCGTTTTGCTAACGGCAACCCAAACAATGATAATACAAAAGATACCAACGAGAAAGCTAAAAGGGATAATCCTAACGGCCGCCACGGTGGCGATATAGAGGGGATTATTAAAAACCTTGATTATATAAAAGAACTGGGTGCTACTGCTGTTTGGGCTACTCCACTGTGCGAAGATAACGACCCTCGCGGCTCCTACCATGGTTACGGCCAAAGCGATGTGTACAAAATAGACCCGCGCTATGGTACTAACGAAGATTACCTGCGCCTTTCGGCAGAGCTAAAAAAGCGCAATATGAAACTGGTACTGGATTATGTTACCAACCACTGGGGAGCAGAGCACTGGATGTATAAAGACCTGCCTACTTACAACTGGGTACACCAGTTTCCGGGCTATTCGCAGAGTAACTACCGCATGGCTACGCAGTTTGACACCAATGCATCTAAAACAGATAAAAGGCAGTGCGTAGACGGCTGGTTCGTACCAAGTATGCCCGACCTTAACCAGTCGAATCCTTTAGTATTAAAATACCTTACCCAAAATGCAATTTGGTGGATAGAGTATGCCGACCTTGACGGTTTCCGTGTAGATACCTATTCGTATAATGATAAGGAAGGTATTGCAAAATGGACCAAAGCCATTACCGATGAGTACCCGTATTTTAATATTGCCGGAGAGGTGTGGATGAACGATCAGGCACAAATGGCCTACTGGCAAAAAGACAGTAAAATTGGGGCTATACAAAGCTACAACTCACACCTTCCCACCGTTATGGACTTTACAGGTATGGATGCCCTTGCGCAGGCATTTAGCGAAGACGATGCAGGCTGGGACAGGGGGATGTACAAAATGTACAACAATTTAGCGAACGACTTTTTGTACCCTAACATCAACAGCATTTTAACCTTTGCAGAGAACCACGATACAGGGCGTATTAACGAGATCTACAAAAACGATTTTAAAAAATACCAAATGGCAATGGCAATCCTTGCTACAGAGAGAGGTATCCCGCAATTGTACTACGGCAGCGAAATAGGTATGGCCGGAGATAAAGGCAAAGGCGATGGCGACATTCGTCACGACTTTCCGGGCGGCTGGGCCGGCGACGGGCACAATGCTTTTACAGCGGCAGGCCGTACAGCGCAGGAAAAGCAATACTTTGATTACACATCAAAATTGTTTACCTGGAGAAAAAACAAAGAGGTTATTCATACCGGTAAAACTACCCAGTACCTGCCTTATGATAACGTATATGTATACTTTAGATACAACGATAAGGAAACCGTATGGT
>Ga0247814_10000386_pt1 | contig 35804 bp, 34 predicted proteins | sample UWRJL179409R1_FD_179947 | JGI IMG/M metagenome (GOLD analysis project Ga0247814, IMG submission 179947) | Plant litter microbial communities from Arlington Agricultural Research Station in Wisconsin, United States - UWRJ-L179-409R-1 | ecosystem: Environmental > Terrestrial > Plant litter >... | reverse complement strand
ATATCAGCTGGATTTAAGGTTTTGATTTTCAAGCATAAATCCAGAAAGTTAAGTAAAGAATAAGGACGCATAGCTCAGCTGGATAGAGCACCTGCCTTCTAAGCAGGCGGTCGAAGGTTCGAATCCTTCTGCGTTCACTTAAAAAGCCATTCAATCGAGTGGCTTTTTTGTTTTCTGCAATTCCCGAAAAATGAAATTGTTCTTTATCATTTTTTTTATAAAATGTTTGCACGTAGTTTGCACATGAAGACCATAATTCAACCTTTATTATGGCATAATACACTGCCTGAAGGATTACGTATTTTGGATAACAATAACCTTTAGTATTCATTTTTTATTATTTTTGAAAACTAAAGATAAAACGGAGCATAGATGCGACAGAACCTTTGTAAAGGCTGTTACAAAAATGTTGCTGGATTTTACTGAAAACTGCTGTATGACAGATTCTTCAGTTTTAATGAATTCTAACTTTTCAAGGTAGTTTTGACAACAATAGTTTGATCTTAGCTAAGACCAGTTCAGGTTCATCAAGCTGGATAAAATGTCCTGACTTTATTGTTGTTATATGCGCGAAATCAGTCACTCCGGCCTTCAGTGATTCCTGTGCATCGTACCATAGTTGTCTATCGGTCATATCATGTTCAGCATCAATTTTCATACTATTTATTGCAATAACTGGAACGTCAGGTAAATTAGGCAGTCCTTTCATGTATCTGAAATCCTCGATTAATTGCAAGGTTTCTAATGCTATTCCTGAATTAGCGCCATAATCGGCCTTAAAAGCGTTATATAGGGAGTCTATCTGACTCTGCGAAAAATGGTTATACTTTTCATGAGAAGCATCAACAAATACTAATCCTGCAACTTTCTCTGGATTTTTTACAGCAAAATCCCTAATGATCAATCCTCCCAATGAGTGACCTACAAGGAGTACTTTTCTGCCGTTTGCAAATTTATCAATAACCACTTCAAGCTCACTTCTTAATTTATTGATGTCTCTGGGTGTATTAGTGCCAGATTCTGATTTTCCGTAACCGGCTCTATCGTATAATAAAACATCAGCATCTAAAGTATTAGATATGGATACAATCTCTGAGGATTTCCCGGTACTGTACCAGGACGTATGATCATTCCCGAGACCAGATTCAAAAACAACTAAGTATTCTGAACTTTTAGATACTGAGTAAGCTATTAATTTATGGGTTCCTAACTCTACTTCAGTGCCAGTATATTCTGAATTGCGATTTTTATCGTCATCAGAGCAGGAGGTAAGACTGAGAGAAGAAATAGCTGTTATAAAGAAAAATAATTTTCTAATTGCATTGACTTTTTTTAGATTTAATTTTTTGGGTGCGTTTTTTAAGATCATCAGTATTATTTTAGTTTCTTTTGTAACTTCGATACAAATATCAATATTACTGAGCACCCGAGAGTTCGGATTTATGAATCCGAACCTATTTACAAACAAATTCCAGGCTGCAAATTTACTATTTGCATAAAAGTCAAATATTATAAAACAATTTGTACCAAAGCAAGATTTGTTTTTTTAAACTGAGATGGGGTTTGATTGGTTGTTTTCTTAAAAGTAGTATTAAAAACTGTTTTAGAATTGAATCCAACCTCAAAAGCAATTCCTATTAAACTTAAATGTTGCATGCCAGGATGCAGCATCATTTTTTTTGCCTCTTCGATGCGGTACCTATTTATAAATTGATAAAAATTTTCATTAAAACCTTTATTAATGATGTAAGAAAGTATGTGAGATGAAATCTCTAATTGAGAAGCTAATTTGAATAAGCTTAATTCAGGATCCAAAAAAGGCTTTTTGTTTTCCATTACCAGAATCAAACAAGATTTCATTTCTTGTAGATACGCATCAGAGATTAGTTTTTTCTGGCTTACTTCTGAATTCGAAGCCTCAATTATAATGATGTCGATTTCTTCTTTTTCTTGTTTGTTAAGCGGGATAAAATCTTTTTGCTTTAAAGAAAAATAAGCAATAAAAAAAATCCCGACCAGATAAATCAGACTGGCAAAATGATCAAATAGATAATTATTTTTTGCTATTTTAAAGACGTTGTCAATCAACCAGAGCCCAGTTACAATCAATATACAAATGACTACTTTCTGTAACCATTTTAAGTTGATTGTTTCTGTATTAGAAGTATACAGAAACAGATGCTTTTGATATGCAACAATTTCTTTATAAGACGAAATACAATATAAAATAACCTGAAGACAAAAAAATAAGTCAAAAACAATAACAATAATTTCGGCATTTTTTCTATCAGCAGTTGTTGGGGCTGGTACCTCAATCAGGAGTGAAATTAAAATTAAAAGTAGCATTAGAAAAGCAAATGCAAAATGAAAATTATCTTTTACGCGCCATTTTCTATTAGGTCTAATGAAATAAATTATACTAAAGTAAAAAACCGGAGCGATAATAAAATCCGTTATCCCCAGAAAATCGTTTATTAGCGTTCTGGTTTTTAAAAACTGAGTTTTTTCTAATAGGTCATTAAATTGAATAATGAAAATACACAAAATAAAAGAACCAAACCATCGACTAGCCTTGCAGTTGGAGTGATTAATATTTGCAAAGATTAAAAATGCAAGTAATAAAGTTGTACCCGCAACAAAAAAGCTGATTAGTTGATCCATTTAAAAAAAATAAGAATATATGTTAAATGTTTTTGAAAACAACAAAATTACCATATTATTTATAACCATTTTCACTTCACGATGAAATTGAATTTCTGCTTAAATTACCATGGATAATTTTATTTTTGAGACACTTAAAAATGGAAATCAATATATTTACATAAGAGGAAAAATCATATCGAAAGTTTAACCAGTTATATTTTATTACATTTAGCGAATGATTAGTTTTACTTCATTGCATCACAAAATATCCTCAAAAGAGTCGGCTAAAATTTTTAAATCTTCAAATAAAAGGTTGGAATTCACTCCTTCTAAGTTTACCAAAACCTCCAAAAATGTATTTAATATTTTCGGAGGTTTTTGTTTATAAATATTTGATTTTGCTAGTTTAAGGAGGTTATCTATTTTGATTATCTTCTTTTTTTATTGAAAGTATTAAACCTTTAGCCAACTCATGTTTTCCGTCGTTTTTACGAAACTGAAAAAACATGTTTTTTAAACGTTTTTGCAATAACTTTAAGTTTCAATTTCGTTAAAATCAATTTTTAAATGTTTTTTTGAAAGCCCAAAAAAACAAGTGCTTTTTACAATTAGATCAAAAAAGATTTTCTGTTTTTTTGATCTTAATATCGAAGAAGATGTTTGTAATTATCCTATGCATTTAGACTAATATCCATCAATATTACTTTTCATTATCAATACCTGTAAACAATAAACAGCATACAGGATCATGATCATAGAAAATGAAAGATTTTATTTTTTGAGGATTAAAAAAATGAATATGCGACGAGAATAGTAAATTGAACAGGAGTAAAATGTTAAGTAAAAACAAATCAATAATCCTTAAATTCTGGTGTCAGCTTGTTTTATATTCTTTTTTTATCAGAAGAGATAAAAAAGAAAGAAAGTAATTTTATTATGTTCTGCCTGAAAAAAGTTCACTTTTTTTTGCTCCTATAATCTTTACCAGTTTATCAAGTTTTGATAATTTTAAATCAACGTTTTCTGTTTCAATTTTACTGTATTGACTTAGCGACATCTCCATTTGAATAGCAACGTATTCTCTGGTTAACTTATTTCGTTCTCTAATTTCTTTAATTTTTATACCAACCATATTACTTAAAATGAATTAAAAAATTAATACTTAAATCATTGTCTATAACAACTTGCAGCAAATCTATTTATTAAAATTATGATCAAAAAACACTGTAATAAACTACTTTGGTTTAAATTAAACATTTCAAATTTTCAGCATGTTTTGTAAAATTAGAAAAGCTTAATTAAAAGGATAAAATTGAAAACCTAAAGATAAAAAATAAAAATTAATGATAGCACAAAATAAATGATTGATTTGCAGTATTTTATTTCCCTTTTTTAAGAAAATAATTAAATATTAAAGTCATTAAATTATTAAAACATTAACGAATTATAAATTTACGTTTAGGCATATTTTTTTTAAATTTACACATCATCTAATTACTCGTTTTTGTGGAAATCCATTTGATTCTTCTTTCATTTATTACCGGAATATTTGGAACTACAGTTTCATCCATTATACTAAAAAATTATAAATCCAATCAAGCCATAAATATTTATTTTATTGTATTTATGATGTTGATTTCTTTGATCCAATTAGGGATGGGGTTAAATCTTCTCTTCTTTCAAAAAGCAATATTTACTAATTTTTATTTTGAATCGAGTATTTCAATACTAATATTACCGATAGTTTATATCTACTTTAGAAAATTGTTTAGTAAGGAAAGTAACGTAACCATCAATAGTGTTTTACTTCATGCTATTTTTCCATTAACTTATTTTGTGGTGGTACTTTTCAAAAGCTACCCCTTGGATAAATCCTTCTATTTTTATTTTAATGATAATATTGTATACTACTTTTTTGGTGTATTTGTATTGCTGTATGTTTATCTCTGCTCGATGATTTTATATAAAAACATATTTGATAAAAAAGGCGATAATCATCATCAGTTTAGAAATACGTGGATATCTAAATGGACAAAATTTATTTATCTTGAAATTATTATAATGGCATTTGCGCCATTGATATTGTATTGGTTCAAGGATCTTACAGAAACAGATGCGATATACCAGCCGGTAAGTTGTGTCACGCTACTAATAGTATGCTGTAAAATAGTATGCTGCCCTGAGATATTTTATGGATATACACATTTGAAAAATAAAATCAACGAAGAGGGAGATACTCCTTTAAAATTTAATTCGATTTGGATTCTTTCGAATACAAATGTTCCTAATAGTCTGCAGGATCAGGTTTTGAAAGCGAAAATTGATAGTAGCTTACCTGAATATATTAAGGAAATTGAATCTCTGATTCTTAATGATGTTTTTTTTATTCAATCAGATGTGAAAATTAAAAATTTGTCAAATAAATTAAAAATCCCTAAAAGCCATTTAAATTATATATTCAAATACCATTCAACTGTTACCTTCATAGAATTAAAGAAAATAATAAAAATACACCACGCCACTGTCCTGATAAAAAATAATTATCTGCAAACTAACACACTTAATTATTTAAGTAAAGAAGTTGGGTTTGCTTCTTATGATCCGTTTTACAGAAGTTTTAAAAAATACACTGGAAATACGCCTTTGGATTATTATAACTTAGTAAGAGCTAACAAATAATGACAATTTGAAATAAGTTTTGCAACGACAAGAAATGAAATTGTTTTTATTTGGGAGCACTATAAGTTGTAAATTATAACTCATAGTTGTTTTTTAGTACTTTTAAAATTAATGTTATAGCCGTAGAGCGTATTTGTCTTTTTTGTGCTCTAAATGCCATAGATTAGTTATGACATTGGCGGAAATAACTTGCAGATGTTATTTAAAATAGGTCTTTTCTTCTATTTGTTTTGTTTTCAAAAAAAAGCGAAACATCAAATCTAAAAATAAACTCAATTGACACATCTAAAACTTCTGCTATTTTTTCTAATTTGGATACAGTTAAATCAACTTCTCCACGTTCAATTTTCCCATAACCGCTGGTACTCATTTTAAGCTCATCGGCCACATGGTCCCGGGTTAGGTTTTTTAATTCTCTTATTTTTTTTATATTCTTGTACACTGCAGGATTCATCTCTTAAAACTTGTAATTAACTTACTTTAGCTACATTAATTCCAAAAGTAAATATTTCGTTTTTTTTTTTTCGTTACAACTGTAACTTTAATTCCTAATAAAGGACATTTTAACACTTGTTAAAGACTTAATAGTAAAAAAAAAGTTTTTTATTTCGAAAAACTTTTATAAACATGACTATTTAAGGAAAAACAAAATAATCGACATGCTTTTTGTTAATTTTGGGATATATATTCATAAAACGAATTGAATGGCGTTTTTTATTACAAAAAACTAAGCTAGTGTTTGATTACTAGAATTATAAAATAAAATCAAATATTCAGTTGATAAAGTTTATTACATTTAAACCGTAATAAAATTTATTACATTGAAGAAAAAACAAATTTCATTCAAAAAAACCACACAAAAAAATGCTGATAAACCTTTTTTATCTATTTTCAGGATTACTTGGACTAATCTGTTTTATAATTATAATAATGCAGTTTAAATACAATAAATTATTAAACATTTATTTATTACTCTCTTTTAAGTTACTTGCTCTTAATTTTTTATTCAAAGGTTTGGACGGTTTTAATATTTTGTGTCTAACTGCAAAGGGGCATAATGCGTATTATCCCTTTCTAATTGTAATTATTCCGGCAATGTATTTGTTTTTTATTAATATTGATAAAGACAGTAAAAAATTCAACTATAAGGAGTTGGTGCATTTTATTTTTCCGGTATTTTTAGTGGTATTAAATTTACTTGCCAGGCGATTACTGATTGAATCGGTACCGTTATTCACCATTAAGTTATTTTTTTCGATTTTGTTTGAGGCTTATGTCATTTACTATACTACAATTATTTATATATTCTTAAAAAATAAAATCTGGAATAAAGAACTGGATCTTGTGAACATTAAACAAAATAGAATAGTAAAGCAATGGGCGTTTTTTAATTTTTATTTATACTCCTTAATTGTTTTTCACCTGATTGTCGTTATTTCACTAAATTTGAAATCTGTAAATAATCTTGAATTAAATAACTACAAATTTTTTCCGGCATTATTGCTGAACATCATGTATTTTAAAATATTATTTACTCCGGAAATATTGTATGGTTATACTGTCATGCAGGACAAAGTAAAAGAGCATGACAAATCTAATTTTATTTTAAAAGATCTATGGATTTTAGATTCTTTAGAGGATATCAATAATGTTCAGGACAAAGCGCTAGGTAAAAAAATTGCCAGATATACAAGCAGCTATATTCACGATATTGAAAAATTGGTTTTTAAGCACGAAATTTTTCGAAACCCAAATGCATCGCTCAATGATATGGCGAATAGACTTAAAATACCCAAAAGTCATTTGACATTTGTTTTCAAGTATCTTTCAAGAGTAAGTTTTACTGAATTTAAGAAAATAGTGCGAATACACGATGCATTGCAATTAATAGAAAAAGGTTATTTACAGTCAAACACTATAGAATCTTTAGCCAGTAAAGTAGGATTTTCATCTTATAGTCCGTTTTATACAACCTTTAAGGAAGTGACAGGAATCTCTCCGCAGATTTACATTAAAAAGAAATAATTACGACATTCTTTCTTAGAAATAAAAAGCCATAAATCTTTAAGAGTTTAAGATTTATGGCTTTGTATTTTTTAGTCGTTTGCATTATCTCCCAAAATCGTCTTGTAAGCGAACGATGTCATCTTCATCAGAAGGGTGATCCGGATCAGTATGCTGCCAGATTTCAGCAACAATTCCCCAGGAATCCAAACCTGTCAAACGATGGCGTTCTCCTTTATTCATTTGAATAAATTGACCCGGATCAAGTATTTGAAGTTCTTTTTCTTCATCAGTATCACTTGTTTTTACACCAACAGGACCAGAAAGAATGGTCCAGATTTCGGCTCTTCTAAAATGATATTGCCAGGACAATCGTTTATTAGGTGCGACAATTAAAATTTTCGGGCTCAACTTATTGGTAATCTCAATTTCGGACATTTCTAAATGCGGAAAAAATTGCGCTGCAAAAGCTTGTGCTTGTTTTTCATCTATTACAAAAAAACCTCCCCATGGCCTTGTGTCATCCTGTTGTACTACTTTAAAATTTTGGTCTTCCAAAAATGAAGCGATCTTTTTAAATATTGTATCCTTGTCTGTTTCTTTAGATAAATTAAAATCCATTTTTTTATTTCATTTTTATTAAATCGCGATCTTAATTTCTGCGGCTTTGTGCTTAATTTTTAAGACACAACCCAGAGATTCTAAAATCAGGACATAGTGAGAATTAGTTACTTCTTTGATTACAGCATCATGATTTAAAAAAGGGCCTGAATTTACTTTAATCGTTTCGCCAACATTGTATTGGCTAATACTAATAGCGGCGTCTTCAGTAAGCCACTCTTTTATAGTGCTGATTTCTTTATCTTTCACAATGGCATGTTTTCCTAGCCAGTATAAATACCGGATGGCTCCGCGTGATAAAAAAACTAAATTTCGGTCTTTATCAGCCAATTGAACAAATACATAGTTACTAAAAAGCGGTACTTCCAGCGTTTTTTTTCTGTCTGAATATTGCTTTGTAGTTTTTATTAAAGGACAATAGCAGTTTACGCCCAACTGCGTGAGTTGGTCAGCAACTCTTTTTTCCCATTTTGGTTTTGTATAGATAACGTACCAGTTCATTTTATATATGTTTTTGGATTGTACAAGATGATTTTTAGTCTTTTTTATACCACTTTAAGAACCAATTGCCTGATAAATGAAACCAATAGATTCCAGCTCTGTTTTATTCAAAATATTTCTGCCATCAAATACAAAAGCCGGTTTTAGCATCGAATCGTATATTTTTTGCCAGTCATAAGTCTTAAATTCGTCCCATTCTGTCAGCACTGCAATGGCATGTGATTCCTGACAAGCTTCATAAGGATTTTGGTAAGAACCCAGGCTTGCTTTGTTTTCTTCCTGCGATCTGGTTTTTAAATAATCTAAATCGGCCAGTATTTTTTCTCTGCTTACTTTAGGATCATAAACTGCAATTTTGGCCTGTTCTGAGATTAGATCATCTGCAACATAAATAGCTGCCGATTCTCTGGTATCATTCGTATCTTTTTTGAAAGCCCAGCCAAAAAATGTTATTTTTTTATCGGCAACCGTATTATATAAGGTTTGTGTTATTTTGGTCGAGAATCTTTTTTTCTGATAATCGTTCATAATAATAACCTGCTCCCAATAATCAGCCACTTCATTTAATCCGTATGATTTTGCGATATAAACTAAATTTAAAATGTCTTTTTGAAAACAAGAACCTCCAAATCCAACTGATGCTTTTAGAAATTTAGAACCAATTCGGCTGTCCATTCCAATTGCTTTTGCAACTTCATTAACATCAGCACCCGTTTTTTCGCAAAGTTCAGATAAAGCGTTTATCGACGAAATGCGCTGTGCCAGGAAAGCATTGGCAGTTAGTTTAGACAATTCTGAAGACCATACATTTGTGGTTAATATTTTTTCTTCGGGAACCCAATTTTTGTAAACATCAACTAATGCCTCAATTGCTTCTTGTCCTTCAGGAGTTGTTTCGCCACCTATTAAAATTCGGTCCGGATGTAATAAATCAGTAACAGCTGTTCCTTCTGCCAGGAATTCAGGATTGGATAAAATTTGAAATTGCACTCCGTTTCCGGTGTTGTCCAGAATACTTTTTATGGCCTCAGCAGTTCGTACCGGCAGAGTAGATTTCTCTACCACAATTTTATCATCTTTTGAAATTTTGGCGATTTGTCTGGCGCAAAGTTCAATATATTTTAAATCGGCTGCTTTTCCTTTTCCTTTTCCGTAAGTTTTCGTTGGCGTATTTACTGAGATAAAAATAATCTGGGCTTCTTCTATCGCTTTTTCAACATCGGTAGAGAAAAATAAGTTTCTTCCTCTGGCTTCCTCTACAATAGCACTAAGCCCTGGCTCGTAAATTGGAATATTGGCTACATCCTTATCATTCCAGGCCGCTATGCGTTCTGTATTTAAGTCAACAACTGTTACTTGTATGTGTGGACATTTTTTAGCAATTACTGCCATGGTGGGTCCACCAACATAACCAGCACCGATACAGCAGATTTTAGTAATTTTAGTTTTCATAATATTTTATCTGTTCTTCTTTGAATGTTAAATTAATATTTATTGATACTTGACTTTTCTTTAAATACCTATTAATAGTATAGCGGTATATTAATTGTAAATTATTGAATATTAATTATTTGTAAGATTTTGTTTTGTGCAGTTAAATACACTTTAACAGTTTGTTTTTGTTGCAAATAGATTTAATATATAGGTAAGTGAAATTAATTGTGTTTTATTTCTTTAGGCGCTCTTTTCAATTGTAATTATTCCTTATTAAGACTTTTTAACCACTAAATTAAGTTTCGATTATTCTGAGTCTGTGTTAATTTTGCCTTGTTGGTAGTCGTTTTTTTGTAGTCACTTTCCAACTTTTTCCAAACATAATAAGTCAAAAAAATAATAAATTTTATTTTTTTTAGGGATAGTAAAATGTAACTATTCACGGGGAACCCTTGTTCAATTTTAAAATATTTGTATAAATATCTTTTTACAGCCCGATTTATTTTTTGAACTCATTTATAAGCAAAAAACCAATATTATGAAAACAGGAATAACCTTTAGTGCTTTTGATTTATTGCATGCGGGTCATGTGAAAATGCTTGAAGAGGCGAGATTACATTGTGATTATCTGATTGTTGGCTTACAAACAGATCCAACGATTGACAGACCTACAAAAAACAAACCCACGCAGACAGTTGTAGAACGTTACATTCAGTTGAAGGCGTGCAAGTTTGTAGATGAGATTGTGCCTTATACCACAGAGCAGGATTTAGAAGATATCTTAAAAGCTTTTCAAATCGATGTGCGCATTGTAGGTGATGAATATAAGGAAAGGGATTTTACAGGCAGAAACTATTGCGAAGAAAAAGGTATTGTACTTTATTTCAATACGAGAGACCATCGTTTTTCGAGTTCTAATTTACGCAGGGAGGTTTTTCAGATTGAATTATTAAATGAGAAAATATGAATTCAACAAATAAAATAATACATGTTGTGCTAACGGGAGGAGTAGGAAGCAGGCTTTGGCCACTTTCCCGTAAAAGCCAGCCCAAGCAATATCTGGATTTATTTGAGGGTAAATCGCTATTTGAACTGACTTTAGAACGAAATGCCGCAGTGGCAGATGATGTTGTAGTGGTTGGAAACAGAGATAATAGTCATTTGACGGAGAACGTCATGAAAAAATTAGGTGTTCCTTTTACGCATATCATTGAAGCTACGCCAAGAAATACAGCTGCTGCAATTGCTTTTGCTGCATTTAATGCTGATCCGGATGACATATTGATCGTAACACCATCTGATCATATCATAGAAGGAGAAGTACAATATAAGGCGGGATTGGATCAGGCTATAGCATTAGCAAAAAATAACTTTTTAGTCACTTTTGGTATACAGCCTTTAAGACCGGAAACCGGCTATGGATATATTGAATTTGATGGAGATACAGTATTGGCATTTCATGAAAAACCAAATTTAGAAAAAGCAATATCCTTTACAGAAAGCGGAAGATTTTTGTGGAACAGTGGTTTGTTCTGTTTTAAAGCTGGTTTCTTTTTAGAAGAGTTAAAAGTACAGGAACCGGAACTTTACAAGCGAGCCCAACTGGTTTGGCAGGATAATGTCGATGGTTTATTAAATTATGAATTATCGCTTCAAATACCTTCTATCAGTGTAGACTACGCTGTAATGGAGCGAAGTAAAAATATAAAAGTAGTGGCTACTCATTTCGAATGGTCTGATTTAGGATCTTTTGAAGCGGTATATGATTATTTGATGCAAAACGGACATTCAGCAGATCTTAACGGAAATATTGTAATTGGTTCTGATGTGCATACGGCCTTTGTAGGTTTAGAAGATTGCTTATTGGTTCATACTCCTGATGCCCTTTTGGTTTTACAAAAAAAATATTCGCAAGAAGTTAAAGAGGTGTATCAGCAGCTGGAGTTATCAGGTTCTTGTTTGATTTAGCGCAGCAATTTGTATTGACAATCACCGGACTTAAAGAAAACAGAATTCATCTCTGCACAAGATGAAAAGTACAAAATCAAAACAAAATAAAAGATAAATAATTATGGCTAAAGTAGCACTAATAACAGGGGTAACTGGTCAGGATGGAGCTTATTTAAGTGAGTTTTTATTAAAAAAAGACTATATTGTTCATGGCGTAAAAAGAAGAAGTTCTTTGTTTAATACAGATCGTATTGATCATTTGTATCAAGATCCGCATGTAAATAATCAACGATTTATATTGCATTATGGCGACATGACTGATAGTACGAACTTAATTCGTTTGATTCAGCAAATTCAGCCCGATGAGATTTATAACCTGGCAGCAATGAGTCATGTTCAGGTTTCTTTTGAAATACCGGAATATACAGGAAACGCTGATGGTTTAGGAACACTAAGGGTTTTAGATGCAGTTCGTTTGTTAGGATTAGAAAAGAAAACCCGTATTTATCAGGCTTCTACATCTGAGTTATACGGAAAAGTTCAAGAAGTTCCACAATCAGAAACTACGCCTTTTTACCCTCGTTCTCCGTATGCTGTTGCAAAAATGTACGCCTACTGGATAACGGTTAATTACAGGGAAGCTTATGGAATGTATGCCTGTAACGGAATTTTATTCAACCATGAATCTCCTATTCGTGGAGAAACCTTTGTAACCAGAAAAATTACCCGTGCGGTTTCCAGAATTGCCTTAGGATTGCAGGATAAATTTTATTTGGGAAATCTTGATGCGCAAAGAGATTGGGGACACGCTAAAGATTATGTACGTATGATGTGGATGATTCTTCAGGCAGAAGAGCCGGAAGATTGGGTTATTGCAACAGGTACTACAACTCCGGTTCGCGAATTTGTTAAAATGAGTTTTGCTCACGTTGGTATCGAATTAGCGTTTACAGGAACTGGTGTAGATGAAAAAGCGTATGTCGCAGTTTGTCGTAATCCGGATTATCAAATCGAAATAGGAAAAGAAGTTTTGGCGGTAAATCCTCGTTATTTCCGTCCAACAGAAGTCGAATTATTGATTGGTGATGCCACCAAGGCCAATACCAAACTAGGCTGGACTCCGGAATATGATCTTCAGGATTTAGTGACCGATATGATGGAATCAGATGTGAAATTAATGAAAAAAGATCACCATCTGGAAGAAGCAGGATATCAAACAATGAATTATTACGAATAAAAATGGGTTTAGATAAAACAGCAAAAATATATATTGCCGGACATCGCGGGATGGTAGGCTCAGCAGTTTGGAGAGCATTAGAAAAGAAAGGATATTCAAATCTAATAGGTCAGTCTAGTCAGGAATTAGACCTTCGCAATCAGGAAGCTGTGAGAGCATTTATATCCAGAGAAAAACCGGATGCCATTATTGATGCGGCAGCAAAAGTAGGAGGGATTCTGGCAAACAAAGATTACCCTTATCAATTTATTATGGAGAACATGCAGATCCAGAATAATCTTATTGATACTGCTTTGCATGCAGGAATAGAAAAGTTTATTTTTTTAGGCAGCTCTTGTATTTATCCTAAACTGGCTCCGCAACCCTTATTAGAAGAATATCTCCTGACAGATTCCCTGGAACCCACTAATGAGTGGTACGCGCTGGCTAAAATTTCAGGAATTAAATCCTGCGAAGCCATCAGAAAACAATTTGGAAAAGATTATGTGAGTCTCATGCCCACTAACTTATACGGCATTCACGACAATTTTGATTTGACAAGTTCGCATGTTTTACCTGCTATGATACGCAAATTTCATGAAGCTAAAGAAAACGATCATTCGCCTGTAACACTTTGGGGAACAGGAACACCGCTAAGAGAGTTTCTTTTTGTAGATGATATGGCACAGGCCGTTGTATTTGCTTTAGAAAATCAACTTCCGGATTATCTCTACAATGTAGGAACCGGGGAAGATTTAAGTATTGAAAAATTAGCCTGGACAATACAGCAAATTGTTGGACATCGCGGAGAAATTATATGGGATACAACAAAGCCAGACGGAACTCCAAGAAAATTAATGGATAGTGCTAAAATGAATCAATTAGGCTGGAAACATCAGGTCGCTTTAGAAGAAGGAATTGAGGAAACCTACAACTGGTTTTTGGCCAATGTAGAAAATGTTAAGAAAGTTTCTTTTTAGTCTGATTTCAAAAAGGCACCTGAAGTAAATAATACTGAACTTTTATTTTTTTTATCTCCGGAAAAGCAATTGAAGTAGTAATAATAGTTTCAAATATTTTTAATGAAACATTAATTTTTAAATTTTAAAAACATGAATCAAAGTAAAGTATTGGTTTTTGATGACTTTCATTATTTTTCGAGATTTTTAAAGTATGAGTTCAAAGACATCAAATTTTTAACGGGTAATAAAAAGGCCATTATCTATGGAAATGAGATAAATACAGACCTTTCACTAATTGTTTTTGTCCTTTATTCTGAAGATGATTTAATCGATTTGTTTAGGTTGTATACTCATGGAATTCAGTTATTAATTTGTAATCACTGCCCGAAATTCCTGAATAAGTTTACCAATATAAAAAACATAGGGGTCTTAGATTGCTTAGAAACAAAAATGGGGTATCGGGATGATTTGCGTGTATATTTTGATGAAAAATTCAATTTTAATTAATGGATAATTGCACACAAAAATACTGCCCTATGGAGTTTCAATATCATCAAAGAATCTAATCAAAAAATCATAAAGAACATTAAGACCCAATGGATACAGAGTCTGACATGCATTAACACACAGATCAATCTTTCTTCATGGTAAGATCTAGTTTTATTTTAATTGTTTTGGGGTATAATTAAAAACGGTGTTACTGTATGCAGATGTTGTACTTATATGATAAGTAAGCATAACACTATTCTTGGGTCTTTTTATTGTTCTTCTCTAACCGCTGGCCAACACTACATTTTAGTCTTAGTACTATCTTAAAATCTTAAAAATTACGCACAATTATGTCAGTATATGAGTCAATAGTAAAAAATTTCGCGGCAAGTATATTCGGAATGGGGGTTAGTTTTCTTAACCAGATCGCAATGGTTCCTTTGTTTATTATGTACTGGGGAATTGATAAATATGCTGATTGGATATTAATTACGGCTCTTTCCTCGTTTTTTGCGATGACCGATATGGGACTCAACCGGGCAAGTAACAATGAATTTGTCATTAAGTACAATCAAAAGGATTATGATACCTGCTTAAAATTGCAAACAAATGCCTTCTTATTTGTTTTATCTGTATTTGGTGTGTTTCTTTTAGTATCTGTTTTGATCTTCATCCTTTGGGGGTTTAAAGGAATGCTGGGAGTAGAGCACTTTACAGAAAAAGAAACCTCTGTTGCCTTTGTTTTACTTTTGTGCGAAGTTTTTGCCATGATGTATGGCAGAGTGTACCATGGTATTTTTCGGGCCACATCACGAACTCACGTAGTTATTGTAGCAGACAACCTGATACGTATGGCTGAGTTGATTATACTGTTTTGTGGGATCTTTTTTAAAATGGATATTATTTTAATGCTTACCATATATCTTATTCCTTCGATAGCAGGAATTTTTTTTAAGCATTTTGCTTCCCGAAAAACATTCGCATCAGGACTTTACCTGCGCAATTTTGACGGACCTGTTTTTAAATCAATTATGAAACCGTCGCTTGCTTTTATGTTTTTTCCGTTAGGGCAGGCCGTTTCCAGCCAGGGGATGGTGTTTGTAGTGAATGTACTTTTGGGCGGGACTTTTCTGGTTGTTTTTACCACAACAAGAACGCTTGTTAATTTTCTGCGTCAGATGATGAATATGTTGTCCACATCTATCAATCCTGAAATTTGTGCAGCTTACGGAAGAAAGGATTATAAAACGATATTAAATATCTACAACAAATCACTCGTAATCACATTTGCTGCTACTTTATTATGCATTATTTTACTGGTATTTACAGGAAAAACAATTTATATGGAATGGACCAAACATGCCATAGTATTCAATGAAGTTTTCTTTATAGGAATGTTGTTTGTACTCTTGATTTCATGCCTTTCCGGATTGTCAAGTGTCATCCCGCTTTCTACCAACACCCACGTTCGCTTTACGGTAGTATTTTTAATTTCTCAGGTTGCCGGAGTAGCATTGTGTTATGTGTTTCTAAAAATAGAACCTAATATGAACCTGATTCCTTTGGCACTTGTACTTACAGAATTTGCCCTTTTTGTATACACATTAAGGAATAACAATAAGTTTCTTAACATCAGCTTTAAAGAAATGTATGCAGGATTATGGGATCAGGCAAAATTTATTTTAAAAAAAAGTAAAGCAACTTTTACAGCGAACTAATTTGCTCGAAAAGAGGCTAATTAAATACCCTTAAAAATGTCAATCAAAAACACCTACAGGCTTTTAGTAAATAAGTACGATTTATTTACCGTGTTCCAAATTTGGAGATCCGGAAAAAAATATACCACAAAAATATTGAACCAAAATTACGGTACAACAACCCCTACTGTTCATTTTATACACAGATATATTACCAATAATACCGGAGACAAAGTTTGTGGCTATTACCAGTATTTTCTCCCGGAATTTGACCATTACAAATGCATCGTACACGATGTAAATAAAGTCGATTTCTCATTGATTAAAAAGAATGATGTAATACTTGTAGGCGGCGGCGGATTGCTTAACGCCATGCCCGAATGGAACTATAATATCAATAAAGCAGCAAAAAAAGCCGGAAAAGCAGTAGTATGGTCCGCAGGATTCAATTCTAATGCGAAACAAAAAATCAATAAAAAAGTCGATTTCAAAGCTTTTGATTTGGTTGCAGTTCGCGATTTCAAATACAATGATTTTCGTTATGTGCCTTGCGCTACGTGTGCTTTACCAGAATTACAGCAGGAGTATCCAGTCAAGAGATATATTGGAGTAGTGGCACATAAAGATGTTCCGCACCATCTTCCGAAGGAAATTCATGAATTCGATAAAATTACAAACAGCGCTTCATTAAAGGAAATGATTGCTTTTATAGGAAGCTCTGAAGTGGTTTTAACCAATAGTTACCATGCCGTTTACTGGAGCATTTTAATGAAAAAGAAATGTGTACTGTTTGCCCCAAGATCCGAAAAGTATGATTTTTACAAATATCCGCCCGTTTTGTTTTCAGGAGATTTGGCCAAAGATATTTCTCAGGCTGTAATTTATCCCGATGCCTTAAAAGAAAGTCAGGCTCTTACTGACGAATTTGTCCAGGATATAAAATCATTAATAGAAAAAAAAGGCAATTAGTAACCAAAGAACCTGCGTTTTAAAACTAGTTCATTTTTAGTTTTTTTATCAAAAAGATCAATACATAATAAAGTGAAGATATTATCTATAGGAAATATGTCAGGCTTGTCCAATACTTGTCTGCATCGTCATTGGGCGTTAAAAAAGATTTCAGATGAAATTCATGTGGTCAATACACGCAAGAAACCCTTTTCTATCTGGTATCGAATTGCCTATCATTTGTTTCAGTCAGGTCTGGCGGTCAGATTGCCTGATAATTCATCAGCCAATAAAAAAATAAAGGATTTTATAAGTAAAGCTACCGAATCTCCTTATGACATTGTCTGGATTGATAAAGGAGTTACCATAAACCGTAAAACTCTGGCACATATCAGGAAGCTTTCGCCTAATACAAAGATTGTAAGTTATTCACCGGATAATATGGCTTTAAGGCACAATCAGAGTCAAAATTATCTCGATTGTATTCCGCTTTATGATCTGCATTTTACCACAAAATCTTATATCCTTGAGCACATGCGACGTCTGGGTGCCAGAAAAATAGTTTTTACAAACAAACATTACGAACAAACTTTTCATTATCCCAGGATGCTTAGCGAGGAAGAAATACAGCGATTGGGAGGCGATGTCGGATTTATTGGAGCCTGGGAAAAAGAACGATGTGACAGTATTTTATATTTAGCAAAGAATGGAATAAAAGTTAAGGTTTTTGGAGATAAAAAATGGAATGAATATAAAACTGAAAACCTTGAAATAGCACCTGGAATTTATTCAGAAGATTATTCGAAGGCACTGCAGGCATTTAAAATTTCTCTTTGTTTTTTAAGAAAAATGAATTCTGATACTCAAACCTCCCGTACCATGGAAATTCCGGCATGTGGCGGTTTTATGCTGGCCGAGCGAACAGCAGAACATTTGGAATTGTTTAGTGAAAATAAAGAAGCCGTTTTTTTTGCTGACGATCAAGAACTATTAGAAAAATGCCGCTATTATTTAAATAACGAAGAAGAACGCAGGCAAATAATTGAAGGAGGAATACAAAGATGTAAAACCTCTGGATATTCTAACGAAGAAGCTGTGAAGAGAATGCTGAAAACCGCGCAAAAAAATGACTGATAATCTAAAAATACGAAGGAAAGGAAGTGCTTTACAATCACTAACTAAGTATATTGATTTAGTAGTAGTACTTTCTATAATTGGCGAAATATTTTTTTTCCCTTCCTGGCAAAATTTTGCCGGTTGTGTGATGACAGTAATAGTTTGGCTAATCTTTCGTAATTTTTTCTTTAAAAAGAAAATAATACTGGAACATCCGTTTTCTTTTTTAGCATTTTCATCTATTTTTCTGGCGAGTTTTATTCCTTTGACGGCAACATTAATAGAATCAAAACCCATTACATACGGTTTTCAAAATCCTTATGAGACCTTTTTTTATCAAACACTGATTTTTATTGTAGCTTCATTATCATTTTATGTAGTAGTTTACAGAAAACGAAGACGCAACAATATCATACAGCGCACCTTATACAAGCTAAATTTTTTCGAAACCGAACCTTCAACATTATGGATTTTAGGACTTATAGGTTTATTGGCCAGAATAAAAAGTCTTGCAGTGGTAAACGAAGTGCAGTATGGAGACGCTGGAAACAAGTTTTTAGAAGGATTAACTTATTTGCAATATGCTCCTATAATTATGTTTTTCCCTTCATTATCAGGGCTGCCATACAACAAGTTTCGCAGTAATCTTGTCGTTATTTATGCATCATTTACGTTTGTTTTAAGTTTTGCTGCAAACAGCCGTCAACAAATGATTTATCCCATTTTTACGGTTCTTTTATTGTTTATTCTTTATTTATTAAAAGATAACATTTCTATTTTCAGCATTCTTTCACCCTGGAAAATAGGGACAATCATTTTTCTGGTATTTTTTGGATTAGGATTTCTGTCTGATATTTCCTTAGCGATGCTTGCCAACAGAAAAATTCGTAATGATGTAAGTCGAAGTGAACTTTTGGACAATACCATCGAAACCATGCAAAACGAGAAGCTGATGGAAAAGCTTAGAAATACCTCAATAGAAGTACAGGATAATGTATTTAGTTATAGCAGAGGCTGGGACGAAACCTATCTGAATAATTTTATGATTAACAGATATGGTAATGCAAGGGTTATTGATCAAACCTTATATTATGCCAATAAAATTGGCTATGGAAATGAAAAAATGCAAAAGAGTTTTTTCGAAAAAACGTTAGCGATTTATCCGCTTCCATTTTTGTCTGTAGTTGGAGTTACTATTGATAAAGAAGAGTTAGAATATTCTCCCGGTGATAAGCTTTACTTTACCGGTACGCATACTCCTTCTGCGTTAGGCGGATTCCGGGTTACAAGTCTGGTAGGAGATGGGTTGGCCACATTTGGTTATTGGTGTTTCCCGATCGTGTTTGTATTATTGTTTTTGTCATTTACATTAATGGATAGTCTTGTTTTATTTAAAAATGGTACCATATTATTCTCAACTCTGGGACTCATAAATATATTTGGTTTTCTGGGTATTTTCAGAAACTCTATTAGTTCGATCGTTCCATTAGCTTATATATTACGAGGGTTTTGGCAACAATGTTTTATTTTTTGGCTATTGGTTTTCTTAATAAAACTAATGCAGCTGCCTAAAAAAAACAGAAGATAATCATCTCGCAGACCGCTTAGAAATGGTCCTCATTTTTCTTAAAAAAAAATCAACCGAAAAAGATATTTATACCGCTTAAATAGTAGTAAATATTGGCGAAGTAAGCCTATAGAAAAAACAATCATGAAAATAGTATTATTTACACACCCTAGTTTTGTAGGATCACAAAGTATGCCCAGATATGCAAAAATGTTGGCCGATGGCATGCAGCAAAAAGGCTACGAAGTGCTGACCTGGCAACCTCAGGCTTTTTTTCATAAATTACCGTTTTCGCCCATCAAAAAATGGTTAGGATATATTGATCAGTACCTTGTTTTTCCTTTAAAAGTAAAATCAAAACTCAAACATTATTCTAAGGATACGATTTTTGTTTTTGCCGATCAGGCTTTAGGTCCATGGGTACCATTAGTAAAAACGAAACCGCATGTCATTCATTGTCATGATTTTTTAGCACTAAATTCAGCTTTAGGAAAAATTCCTGAAAATCCCACTCGAGGAACCGGAAAAATCTATCAGGATTTTATTCGAAAAGGATTTTCTAAAGGAAAGCACTTTATATCGATATCAAAAAAAACACAGGAAGATTTGCATGAATTGCACGAAGGTAAAATTTCATCCTCGGTAGTTTGTTATAATGGCTTAAACAGAGAGTTTAAAGTTTTAGATACTCATTCGTCACGCAATTCTCTGGATAATCTCTTGAATATTGATTTATCAGCAGGTTATATTCTTCATGTTGGCGGCAATCAGTTTTATAAAAACAGAAAAGGAGTAATAGAGATTTATAATGCCTGGAGAGCCTCGTCGGATGTTTTTTTGCCGCTTGTATTGGTAGGTGCCCAACCTACAGACAAACTAAAAGAGGTATATGAAAAATCTTTATACAAAAAAGACATTCATTTCGTAATAGGCCTTGATGACCAATATATTAATGCAGCTTATTCCGGAGCCACCTGCTTATTGTTTCCTTCGCTCGATGAGGGATTTGGCTGGCCAATAGCAGAAGCTATGGCATGTGGGTGTCCGGTAGTAACTACAAATCGGGCTCCTATGACAGAGATTCTTGGTTTTGCTGATTTTTTTCTAATACAGCGTAGGCCATTTAATGCATTATTAGTGGAAGATTGGAGTAAAAAAGCGGCAAATCAAATAACCAGAATTGTAAATCTTTCGGATGCAGAAAGACAGGAATGTATCGCTACAGGATTAGAGTCGATTAAAAAATTTGACACTGAATTTTTTTTAAATCAATTAGAACAACAGTATAAACTAATAATAGAATAAGAGGATTTATTTCTTTTTGCATTTTTTTAATAATGAAAATAATGAAGATAAAATTGTTCAGTCAGCCTAAAGTAGCCAATAGAAGAATTGAATTGGATTTTCTGAGAGGTTTAGCTATTTTGTTGGTTTTGGGATTACATTTTAATACACCTACTTCAGGATTATACTTTTTAGATAAGGCGATCTTAACGGTTAAATCGTTTGGAGGAACCGGAGTTAATCTTTTCTTTGCTTTAAGCGGTTTTCTGGTAGGAGGATTATTGTTGAAAGAATTAAAGGCGACAGGAGACATCAATGCGCCAAGATTTTTAGTTCGAAGAGCGATAAAAATTTGGCCTCCGCTATACTTTCTTTTGATTGTTCATCTGTTTTCAGGCCATCATTCTATTAATACTTTTTTGTGGCAAAATCTTTTTCATTTACAAAATTATTTTGGTTCTTCAATTAATCAAACCTGGTCGTTAGCGGTAGAAGAGCATTTTTATATATTTCTTGCTTTTTTTATATCGTATCAGGCAAAAAATCCACCAAAGAAAATCATATTCAATCTATTAATAGTTATTGTAATATCTGTGAGCTTACGTTTGGTTGCTGTAAATTATGGCTATTTAGACGCCACTTTTCGCCAGACACAATATAGAATGGATAGTTTGCTGTTTGGTGTTATTTTATCAGTAGTGCATATTTATTACAAAGAATCGTTTGATCGTTTGGCTTCTAATCGGTTATTACTTAACATTTCATTTGCTGTTTTAGTACTAACAATTTTTTTCACGGTAAATAATCCGTATCTCGACCGAAGCATTGGTTATTTAGTTCAGGCCATTGGTTTTACATTACTAATTGTACAGGTCGTAACTTCTAAATCGATTCTTAAAAAAAGTATTATTTATCGTTTTATAGCATGGATCGGAATTTATTCTTATGGAATTTATCTATGGCACTCGGTCTCTGTTGGACCTTCCAAAAAAATCCAACAGATACTTTTTAATCAAGGGTATAATGACCTGGTTATTTTAATTATAGTAATGCTGTTTCAGTTATCTCTAAGTTTATTTTTAGGATACGTAACATCAACCATTATCGAATGGCCTTCATTGCGTTTGAGAGATCGTTTTTACCCTTCAACTAAAAAAAGCAATAATAAAGAAACAGTTATTGCTGCAGAATAGATGAAAAATGCATCACCACGATTTAAAATTAAACAACCATAACAAGAAATGAAAGTACTCAGAGTTATAACCTCCATGAATCCAAAAACTGGAGGTCCTTGTCAGGGAATACGTAATGTAAATCCTTTTATTAAGCAATTAGGTACAGAGGTCGAAGTAGTATGTTTGGATAATGCAGAGGAAGAGTATGCTACAAAAGATGATTTTATTATTCATAAAATAGGAAAAGGAAAAACCTCTTATCAATATCAGCCTTTATTATATGACTGGTTGATAAAAAACGCTTTAAAGTATGATGTGGTAATGGTTCATGGTCTTTGGCAGCATTATAATTTAATGGTTTACAAGGCAATTAATTCTTTAAAAAAGTCTTATAAAAAAGTACCAAAAGTAGTGATCATGCCACATGGTATGCTAGATCCTTATTTTCAAACTGCGGCTGACCGAAAATGGAAAGCTTTTAGAAATGAAATGGTTTGGTATTTTATAGAAAAAAAATGCATTAATAACGCCGATGCCCTTTTTTATACGTGTCAGGAAGAATTGCAGCTGGCGTCAACAACTTTTGAAGGATATAGCCCTAAAAAGGCGATTAATGTGAGCTACGGAATTCAGGCACCACCCGTCAGAAAGCCGGAATTTGATACTGCATTCTATAAAAAATGTCCTGAAGTGCTCCACAAGGAATATTGGCTTTTTTTAAGCAGGATTCACGAAAAAAAAGGAGTCGATTTATTGATTCAGGCTTACAATCAGCTTTCTATCGATAATCCCGCTCTTCCGGATTTAGTAATTGCGGGACCACATGAATCTGTTTACGGACAGGAAATGGTAAAAATGGCCGCCGAAAATTCAAAAATTCATTTTTCAGGAATGTTGCAGGGCGATGAAAAATGGGGCGCTTTCTACAATTGCGAAGCCTACTTGTTACCAAGTCATCAGGAGAATTTTGGTATTGCTATTGTCGAAGCACTGGCCTGCGAAAAAGCAGTATTAATTACAGATAAAGTCAATATTTACAGGGAGATTGAAGATGGTGGAGGAGGTTTTGTTGGTGCTGATACTTTTAATGGAATTCTGGGAATTCTAAAAAAATGGGAAGCACTGAATAAAAATGAAAAAACAGAAATGGGCAAAAATGCCTTTTCACTATATCAAAAACATTTTGATGTAAAAAGCACTGCCCAAAGATTAAACAAAGTTTTAAAATCACTTATTTAAGATGATCTATCAGGATTTACAAAAATTTACTGTACCCAAAACATTTCGCGGAAAATCTAAAATTACTGTACAATTATGGTGGATCGTACAAGGAACACTTTTTGCATTGTCGCCTCAATTTTTTTATGGATGGCGTCGTTTTCTTCTTCGGTCGTTTGGAGCCAAAATTGGAAAAGGAGTACTATTAAGATCGACCGTAAAGGTTACTTATCCCTGGAATATCGAAATAGGAGATTATAGCTGGATAGGCGAGGACAATGTTTTGTACAGTCTTGGAAAAATTAAAATAGGCAGTAATGTTGCCTTAGCACATAAAGTCTACATCAATACGGGCGGACATGAATACGATAAAATTTCTTTTGATATTTTTTGCGAACCGGTAGTTATCGAAGATGAATGCTGGCTAACAAATGATGTATATGTTGCTCCGGGAGTAACTATTGGCAAAGGTTCAATAATCGCCGCCAGAAGTTCCGTGTTAAAGAGTATGCCAGGCGGTAAAATATGTGTAGGAACTCCTGCTATTGCAATAAAAGACAGAATTTAAAATTATAAAAATGGCAAAATTTTTAATTACCGGCGGATCAGGGTTTATTGGTACCAATTTGATCAATAAATTACTAAAAGATAATCACCAGGTAGTGAGTATCGATATTAAGGAACCTAAAACAAAGGAACATAATTCTATTTTTAGAAAGGTAAATTTATGCAACAGGCAAGAATTAGAGAGTGTAATACTTTCATATGATCCGGCATATGTCATTCATTTAGGAGCCAGAACAGACCTAAATGGTAAAACATTAGAAGATTATGATGCTAATATTGGCGGAGTAAAAAATTTACTATTTGTTTTAGATCAACTAAAAAATCTTAAAAAAGTCATTTTTGCTTCCTCAATGTATGTTTGCCAGCCGGGTTATGTCCCTCAGGATTTTAACGACTTTACACCTCATACCATTTACGGAGAAAGTAAAGTTTTAACAGAAAAAAACATCACAGACTGGAATCCTAAATATACCTGGACTATTGTAAGGCCAACCTCTATTTGGGGACCTTATTTTGATGAACCTTATAATCTTTTTTTTAAAATAGTACTTTCCGGTAAGTACTTTCATATGGGCAGTAAAGCCTGCAAAAAAACGTATGGTTATATCGATAATTTTATTTATCAGATACAATCAATTATTGCTTCAAATAAAGAGCTGGTAGATCAAAAAATATTTTATTTGGGCGATTATGAGCCTTATAATATTACTTCTTGGGCAGATGAAATTGCAGGAATCAAAAATATAAAAATCCATAATGTTCCTTATTCTGTTTTTGTAATGGCGGCTTTTTTTGGCGATTGTCTGAAACTAATGAAAGTTAAATTTCCTATGACGAGTTTTCGATTAAAAAACATGACGACCAATAATTTTTTCGATTTATCTGATATCCAAAAATTGGCACCTCATTTACCTGTATCCAGAAGCAAAGGAACGAAACAAACTGTAGACTGGATGGTCGAGAATTATAATATATAATAGCAGCTCCAATTTCTTAATACATTTTTTCAATTTACGATTGATAAGCTTTTTTTATGAAGAAGCGTATCAACTCTTCATGCCTATCAGGTATTCAGCCAATAATTTGTAATAATAATATAATTATGAAAGTTTCTATAATCACTATTTGCTACAATAGAAAAAATACTATTGCCCAATGTATAGAAAGTGTTTTAAATCAGAACTATACCAATATTGAATACATTGTCATCGATGGAAATTCTAAAGATGGTACAAAGGATATCATTCAATCTTATGCTGGTAAAATTACCCAATATCTTTCAGAACCTGATAAAGGGATGTATGATGCCATCAATAAAGGATTGAAAATGGCTACGGGAGATATTATAGGTTTAATGCATTCTGATGATGAGTTTTATGATGCAGGTGTTGTCACTAAAATTGTAAGCGCTTTTCAGCGAAATAATCAGACTGAAGGAATTTACGGAGACGGCATATACGTGAGTAACGATGCCGAAGAAAAAATAATCCGCAATAGAATAGGAGGAGACTTTGTTTTCGAAAAATTAAAAGTAGGCTGGCTTCCTTTACATCCCACTGTTTATTTGCGAAAATCTGTGATCGAAAAATTAGGAGATTATGATTTGAACTTTACAATTGCTTCGGATACTGAATTACTGCTCCGCTATTTATTTGTGAATAAAATAAAATTAGTATACCTGAGTACCTATGTTGTCAAAATGAGAATGGGCGGATTAAGCACTTCTTATAAAAGAGCTTTTGAAGTATTGTATGAAGATTATCGTATTTATAAACATCATGGTTTATCAGCATTTAGAGCTGTTTTTCTGAAGAAATTAATAGCGCTGAAACAATATATCAACTAATCTTTCAATTACCCCATTACCAAGAATGAAAATAAAAAATGCGCGGAAAAAGAGTATCATTATTCTTTTTTTGCTTGTATGTACCGGTAGTATTTTTTACTACTCATGGATTCACAATCCAGGTTTGGAAACCGAAACGTATTTGCCCCTTTGGATCAGGGATTGGAGTAATGAATATTTTAATTTACGAACTGCTGTTCCCTTTGTAGCTCTGGGCTATTTATTAGAAGTATGGCAAGGACTTTCTAACGCTGCAGCTACCCAATCTCCTTTTCGATTAAAAACCATAATAATAACTGCCGTAGTGGTTTGCATGGCAGAGGGCGGACAGTTTTTTATAGCAACGCGTCAACCGGATTTTATGGATATTTTCTTCGGAATTTCAGGAGGTATTTTGGGTTGTTTAGTGTATCATTTAATTCAAAAAATCAACTTTTTATTTAGTAAAAATGCGTAACAGACATAAATTTACTTTTATTTTTTGCAGTATCCTTTCTGATTTTTTTGCGATAATCGGAGGCATATTTCTTTTTTTCAACTTTACAGAAGAAGCTTCTGTGCAATGGAATATTTTTGTTGTTGAAAACAGTTATCTCTTTGCTGTAGTGGGCTGGTTAGTGGCAGCCTTGTATTTTAATTTGTACCGACTGGATACTATTTTTAGCCTGACTACTTTTTATCGCAACAGTTGGCGTGTATTTTTAAGTCAGTGTATCTTATGGCAGATTTACCTTCTTGTTTTTCAGGGTGCCAGTGAATATAGAATGGCAATTGGAGCTAATTTGCTGCAATTTAGTTATTTGCTTTTTTACCTTTTATTGTCCAGGATTGTTTTTACGCTGGTTTTAAATAATATTAAAAAGTTCATAAAAAAACCTTTTATAGTAGCCATTTGGGGTTTTAATACCACGAGTATACAATTGGCTTCAAAACTAGAAAGCAACGCTTATTTTTATGATTTCCCCGGAATTATAAACGATATCAACGAAGAGATTTTTACAGATAAAGCAACTTTTGGAGAAGCCCTGTCAAATGCTATTTTGAGAGCTTCAGGAAACGGTATTCAGGAGTTGTACATTGTAGTAAAACCACAATTTATAGACGATTTGAATGGCTATTTTGAATTGGCAGACCGCTATTGTATGCGTTTGAAATTTGTTCCTGATTTATCTACAATTTCAAAGTCTTCTTTCAGCAGTTCTAATTTCGAAAATTTTCATGTTATACGTCCTCGTTATGAACCCTTGCAAAACGCATACAATCGACTGGTCAAACGGGTATTTGATATCGTTTTTAGTTTGTCAGTTTTGGTTTTAATATTATCATGGCTGTATCCGTTAATGGCTATAATAATCAAAAAACAAAGTAAGGGACCTGTTTTATTCAAACAGCTTCGTACAGGGAAAAAAAATGAAGCTTTTTGGTGTTATAAATTTAGAAGCATGACTGTTAATAGTCAAAGTGATAGTTTACAGGCTCAAAAACAAGACGCAAGAGTTACACCCATAGGAAAATTTATTAGACGAACTAGTATTGATGAACTGCCTCAGTTTTTTAATGTTTTATTAGGAAACATGAGTGTCGTAGGACCCCGTCCTCACATGCTCAAGCATACGCAGGACTACAACGAACAGATTAATAATTTTATGGTTCGCCATTTTGTAAAACCGGGAATTACCGGTTTGGCTCAGGTTTCAGGTCATAGAGGAGAAACGAAACAAGTCTCGGATATGCAACGAAGAGTAAAAGCTGATATTGATTATCTGCAAAACTGGAGTCTCATAAAAGATATTAAAATTTGTGTTTTGACCATAATTGTAACCCTTAAAGGGGATGAAAATGCTTTTTAAACTTAAAAAAAAATGTTATGAATATTACCATTATCTCTTATTTAGCTGGTTTCATTTCTGGCGTTTCTATTGCCGGTTTTTTTATTGGCAAGGAATTGTATCGTTTTTATGTAAAAGACAAAGTGCAAAAAAAACAGCTGCACCGATTGGCTAAATTGAATGACAACATGAAATCGAAACAAAAATTCCAATTAGAATCCAATTAATTGATTAGTACGTTCTAATCAATTGAATTTATACTTCTCTAAGTATTCCGAAACTGCAATACTAGTTCTGTCTTTTTAACCCCATAATTTATTATTCCCGGAATTTTAAATTACTTAAACAATCTATTATGAATCGAGTATCCTACATTTTATTTCTTATCGTTATTTTATTTTCGTCCTGTGCATCAAAAAAAGATATCATCTATTTTCAGGATGCTGCTGGTTATGCTTCAGTTCCAACTTCTATAAAAGCTGTTTTAGTGCAGCCAAACGATATTTTAAGTATCCGGATTGGCGCGCTGGTTCCGGATACAGCAGTACCTTATAATATACAAACAGGAAACGCCGCAAACAATTCTACATTAGATATGCTAAAAGTTCAGGGCTATTTAGTGTCTCCTGACGAAACAATTGTACTGCCTATTTTAGGATCTGTTAGTACAGCGGGATTATCTGTAACCGATTTAGAAACAAAGATTAAAGGAGCACTCGAAAAGGGAGGACATTTAGTAGATCCTACAGTGGCAATTCGAATTTTGAATGCTAAAGTAACCATTCTGGGCGAGGTAAAAGCACCCGGAACTTATACCTTTTTAGAACAATCACTATCTGTTCCGCAAGCCTTGGGTTATGCCGGAGATTTAACCATAAGTGCCAAGCGAAATGATATTTTATTAATTAGAGAATCAGAAGGCAAGAGAGTAATGATGAGTGTGGATCTTACAACAGTAAACTGGATGAACAACCCACAATATCAGATTCGCCAAAATGACGTATTAGTTGTGAATCCCAATACTGCAAAAGTAAAAACGGCCGGATATATTGGCAGTACAGGTACTGTACTTACTATTGCTTCATTGATACTAAGTTCTATTATATTATTAACCAGATAAAAAGCTCATGCATACAGATAAAAATGAATATTTTGACCCAATAGAAGACGAGAATTCTGTACAATTAAAACAAATGTTAAGTAAATATTTAAGGTATTGGCCTTGGTTTTTACTTACCATTATAATAGCACTTTTTAGCGTTTTTGCCTATTTGAGATATGCTGACGTTGTCTATAAATCACAAGCTAAAGTAAAATTATTGGTAGACAAGGAAAGCTCGAATTTTACATTAGATGTAACGAAATTATTTAATAAGTCAAACATTAATTTAGAAAACGAAATCGCTTTGTTTAAGTCGGTTCACCTATCAGAACAAGTCGTTAAGAATTTAAAACTGAATGTAGAGTATTACTATAATTCTACGGTGAGATCGAAACAAATCTATAATGCTCCCTTTATTGTGAGCTACAATGAGGATATAACAAACCTAAAAGCTGCCTTGCAATATACGATCAAGGTAACGCCAACAGGATATAACATTTTAGATGTTTTATCGGGACAAAAGTTTAAGATTGCCGGATACAATTCAGATAAAAAAAATGCCCATTTACCCATAAGCATAAAGCCGGCCTTAGGATCAGACATTACAAAAAGCGTCGATATGAGCTATAATGTCACACTAAAACCACTGAATGAGACTGCATTAGAACTCAGTGATGCATTCGAAATTGATGCCGAAGGAAAAGACAGTGACATTCTTTCGATCTCTTTAGAAGGAACCAATGGCCCTCAATCAGAAGCAATTATCAATAATTTAATTCATGTATTTGAGGCAGATGGCATTACAGATAAGCAAGAAGTTTCGCGCAGGACAATCAATTTTGTCGACGATCGTTTTGTTTATTTAAGAAAAGAACTGGACTCTATAGAAAGTTCTAAAAAAAACTACAAGAAAAGCAATAATTTAAGTTTTATTCAGGAAGATGCCGGTTCAAGTATTCTCCAGAAAACAGCAAAGGAGCAAGCCTCATTTGATATAGAATCTCAATTATTATTAGCGGATTTATTAAAAAAAAGTATCGAATCTCAAAAAGCATTTGAACTTTTACCGGCAGATATCGGCATACAAAATCCTACAATCAATCAATTGGTAGCGGATTATAATACTGCTGTTTTATCTTATCAAAAACTACAAACAAGTGCAGGAAGTAATAATCCGGCTATTCAGCTTTTGGTTAGTACACTAGTAAGCTTAAAGAACAATATTATCAATTCTGTAAAAGGTTTTAAGCAGCAACTAAAAACCACTCTCGTTCAGAGCGAATCAGCTCAAAAAGCAGCTGACGGAAGTTTTGCTTCTATTCCTGAAAAAGAAAAAGTTTTGCGTAGTATTGAACGTCAGCAAAACCTTAAAGAAAGTTTGTATTTATTATTGCTTCAAAAACGTGAAGAAGCTTCGATCAATTTAGCCGTTACCGTGGCTAATACTAAAATTATAGATTACGCTATTACAGATATTTACCCCGTTTCTCCAAAAAAAGCTAAGATTGTTTTGATCGCCTTATTTTTAGGTATGGTGATTCCGTTTAGTATTTTATTTATAATTTTTAAATTAGATAATAAAATATATACCGCAACAGATGTCGAAAATATAGCAGGCAATATCCCTATTCTGGTAGAGCTGCCATCGCTCAAAGAAGATAAAAATTCCCAAATTCAAAATTTAGAAGCTTTTAGGACTTTAGCCCAAAATACTAATTTTATTACGCCTTACAGCGAGGATAAAAAGGGGAAAGTAATATTTGTTACTTCATCTATAAAGGGAGAGGGAAAAACTTTCGTTTCTTACAATTTAGCGACCGCTTACTCACATCTTGATAAAAAAGTAATTGTTATAGGTGCTGATTTTAGAAATCCACAATTACACAGAAACTTAGATAATATAAGTAAGGACACCAGAGGCTTTAGTAATTATTTGCATGATAATACTTTACATTGGAAAGATTTATTGCTTAACAATGGGGATAATGAATTTTCTTTTGATCTTTTTTTATCCGGACTTATACCTCCAAACCCAACCTTATTATTATCCAATGAGCGTTTTGCAAGTTTTATTGATGAGGTAACAGCAGCCTATGACATTATTATATTTGATACGCCTCCAACCTTATTGGTTAGTGATACGCTTATGATTTCTAAGTATGCAGATACCACTTTGTTTGTTTTACGTTCCGGATTTACAGAAAAAAATCTGTTGACTTATTCTAAAAAACTATTTAAGGATAAAAAAATCATCAATATGGGGTATGTACTTAACGATATTGATTTTAGTTCAAGTTATGGTTACGGATACAACTACGGTTATGGTTATGGTTACGGAAGAGAAGCAGAAAAAAAATCATGGTTCCAAAGATGGAAAAAAAAGAAATAATCGAAATTGTAGTAGAAAAAAATGCAATTCTAAAAAAATAAAGTAACAGCAATCCAAATGAATTTAGCGATAGGTATTTTAAAACAAGCACAAGAATGGTTAACACCCGTTTTTGATCAGGAAACACAAGATAAAGTAAATGAACTGATTGCTTTACAACCCAAAGAATTAAAAGAAAGTTTTTATAAAAATCTTGAATTTGGTACAGGCGGAATGCGCGGCGTAATGGGCGTTGGTAATAACCGTATTAACAAATATACGCTGGGCAAAAGTACACAGGGATTATCTAATTATTTGTATAAAGTATTTCCGGACCAAAAGCTCAAGGCGGTTATAGCGTACGACTGCCGTCATAATAGTGATACACTGGCCAAAACCGTTGCTGACGTTTTTTCAGCCAATGGCATTCAGGTATATTTGTTTTCCAGTCTGAGACCAACGCCTGAATTATCTTTTGCTTTAAAATACCTCAATTGTCAATGCGGGATTGTACTTACAGCATCACATAATCCACCGGAATATAATGGGTATAAAGTATATTGGGAAGATGGCGGCCAAATTGTTCCGCCTCAGGATGCACAAATTATAAAAGCCATCGAAGACCTGAAATACGACCAAATTAAGTTTGAAGCAAATGATGATTTAATTCAGTATATCGATACCGAAATAGATGAGGCTTTCGTGAAATCATCTGTTCAAAATGCCAGTTTTAATACCACAAGTGAGGCAAAAGATAATCTGAATATTGTTTTTACCTCTTTGCACGGGACTTCAATTACCGTTTTACCAGATACATTAGCGTTGGCAGGATATAAAAATGTACATATTGTTGAAGAGCAAAGAGTACCAAATGGGGATTTCCCAACGGTAAAATCTCCAAATCCAGAAGAACCGGAAGCCTTAACAATGGCCCTGGCTTTAGCAGAAAAAACCAATGCTGATATTGTTATTGGTACTGATCCTGATTGTGATCGTTTAGGAGTGGCGGTTCGTGATAATGACGGAAAAATGACTTTACTGAACGGAAATCAGTCCATGATTTTAATGACCGCCTTTTTATTAGAAGAATGGAAAAAAGCGGGAAAAATAAATGGGAAACAATTCATTGGTTCAACCATTGTTTCGACACCAATGATTAAAGAATTGGCAGCAGCTTATGGCGTTGCCTATAAAAGTGGTCTGACCGGTTTTAAATGGATAGCCAAAATGATCAAAGACTTTCCTGAACTCGAATTTATTGGCGGCGGAGAAGAAAGCTTTGGCTTTATGGTAGGAGACAGCGTTCGCGATAAAGATGCGGTTGCAGCAAGTTTACTAATTTGCGAAGTAGCTGCCCAGGCCAAAGCGAACAACAGTTCTGTATACAAAGCATTGTTGCAGCATTACGTAGATTTTGGTTTTTATAAAGAACATTTAATTTCTATTACCAAAAAAGGAATCGACGGATTGGCTGAAATCAATAAAATGATGGTCAACTTAAGAGAAAATCCTTTAAAAGAAATTAACAATCAAAGAGTAGTGCGGGTTGAAGATTATAAATCATCCGTATCTTTTAATTTACTGAATAACCAATCAGAAACGATAAACATGCCAAAAGCAGATGTCCTGATTTATTATACCGAAGATGGATCTGTAATTTGCGCAAGACCTAGCGGTACTGAACCAAAAATTAAATTCTACATCAGTGTGAATGAAGAATTAGATACTATAGAAAATTTTAAGGTTACAGAAGATCTGCTGAACGAAAGAATAAACAATATTTGCACTTCGATGCAATTAGAAAAAAAGACAAATTAATTCTAAAAAAAAGATAAAAGGTTTTTAATTAAAAAGTTAGTTTGATTGAAGGTTGCAGATTATTGGTCAAAAGTAAAATGCGATTTAGTTATTTATTGTTAGTAAAAAAAGCTGTTCATAATCGAACAGCTTTTTTTTTGCCTTTTTCTGGATGCTTCAGGAGTTTTTATAATAAATTTAGATTGAGCTATAAAAAGAGTGTATTGTTTTCCAGCAAACGTTCTATTTTCTTTTTGTCAGGAATCTTAAGAGGTACTGTTTTAAATTGATTAATTTCAGTCTCACTATGAATGTCTGATCCCGTAAAATCATACAAATCATTATTAAGTAACTCTAGCGCCTGGCGTTGAATACTTTTTCCGTAATATCCTGTTAATGAAAGTAAGTTGAGTTGAAAATAGACTCCGGATTGTTTTAATTTTTGATACTTACTAATGGAGTTATGAAGATAAAGATAACGTTCAGGATGCGCTATAATTATATTATAATTTTTTGATTTTAACTCAAACAGCATTTCATACAGATTCAGCGGATTATAAAATAAATTGAATTCTATCAAAAGATAATTATGAGCCAGACATAATAATTTTTCGTGATTGCTTTTTTCAATTAAAGTATCATCTAACATATACTCGCTTGCATGCCCTCTTAAAAACATCTTATTACTATCGTTTTTACGAGCTATTTCATAAGCCTCTTTGATACTTTCAGAAGTGTTATTCCAGATCCCGCTAAAAGTATGTGGGGTGGCAATAGCGGCATGAATACCAAGTGCTTTCATCTGAGTTATTAAATAGCTCGTTTCTTCGGGGGTTTTAGCACCATCATCAATACCTGCCAGTAAATGATTATGAATATCAATATAGCCATCAGGTAATATTTCCTGCAGATAAAATTTTGATTTAAATATTGAAAACATAAAGTATTTTTTTGCTTCAAATTTATTTACGCTTCTTCTTCAAACAATTATTAAAAAAGGACATTAAAGTCTTATTCAGGACATTTAAATCTTGTTTAATTAAATGTTATCCTGTTTGAATATTGAAATTTACAACCTGATTTAGCGGGATTTTTGCAGCTTCATTGTATTAAAAATAGAGAAATTCTATTGTAATAAATCTATTAATGAATGTTGGTAAAATACTCGAAACTTCGGGAAAGATTTTAGCTAATAATAAGGCGTTTCACTTACAAGTTCTTCTAATAACCCCCAATATATAATGTTCAAATTCTTACCATTAGATCCAAATACAGTTTTTATATTATTTTTTCTTGAAAATTTATTTATATCTATTATCATTTTTAGCTATTCATTTTCCAATGCTACAAGTGACAGCAAGAAGATTTTAAATCATTTTGGCCGTGCAAAATTACTATTAACCGTTGGCTGGATACTCATTCTTTTAAGAAACGTTATACCTGATTTTATCTCAGTAAATATTGCCAATACGATCATTTTTATAGCCTGTTTTTATGAAACAATCGCCATGCTGGCATCGCTTAGGATAAAATCAAAGAAACGTTATCAATTGCAAATAGGCATTACTATTATTGCATCTGTCATATTCAATGCTGCAATACTATTTGAGGCGGCAGTAAATACCCGTATTTTAATAATGCTACTTGGAATATTTGCTATTTATTTGCCTCCAACAATCAGTCATTTTAACGAAAACAGGTATAATTTTTTCCGAAATTTTTATGCACTTTGCTACGCCGGATTTGAAGTTTTGCTATTTGTAAGGGCTATTTACTGTTATTTTAATCCGCAAAATTTATTTTTTGTCAATAGTACGTTAGACCTTTTGTACAGTATAAGCTTATTTTTATTTGCTCTTATTGGTACAGTTGGATTTTTATTATTGATTAAGGAAAAACAAGACCTTAAAATTCAGAAACTTTTAGACGATAAAAATATCTTTTTTTCTATAATTGCCCATGATTTAAGAGGTCCATTGGGCTCATCAGTAGCACTTTCAAAACTATTGATAGAGGATGTAAAAGAAAGCAACCTTGCAGCAATTAACGAAATTGTAGAAGTGCTCCATCAATCCAATAAAAATATTTACAAATTACTGGACAATCTATTAGAGTGGTCCAGAGCACAAAACGGAATGTTGGAATACAGTCCCGAAAAAATTACCCTGAACGAATTAATTACCCAAAATATAGAACTCAATCAAAATGCAGCACTTAATAAAAATATCGATCTTTTGTTTGAATCCACTGAAAAAGTAGAAATTGAAGCAGATAAAAATATGATCGACACAATTGTACGCAACTTGCTGAACAATGCGATTAAATTTACTGGCGAAAATGGTAAAATTGCAGTTAAGGTGCAAAAGAAACATCAAAATGCCGAAATATCAATAACCGATAATGGCATTGGAATTCCTGATTTGATCAAAGAAAAATTATTTAAAATCAACGGAAAAGTGATCCGCAGAGGAACAGATAATGAAATAGGAAGCGGAATGGGATTATTACTTTGCCGTGAATTTATAGACAAACATAAAGGTAAAATCTGGGCCGAAAGCGAATTAGGAAAAGGCAGTACTTTTAAGTTTACTTTGCCTTTGCAAATACCCAAAAAAAAGTCAGGCCTTCATCCATCAATTAGTTTATAACCAATTGATTTTTTATTTTTTTTCGAAATAAAGATACTGCGTGCTATTGCTTACATCGCGTAATCTTATTTGCGAATTATTAAATTCAAAAAGTTTCCAGCTATGATTTAATTTACCCATTAATTCAGTGCTAAAAGTGAGTT
>Ga0247814_10000385_pt1 | contig 35879 bp, 35 predicted proteins | sample UWRJL179409R1_FD_179947 | JGI IMG/M metagenome (GOLD analysis project Ga0247814, IMG submission 179947) | Plant litter microbial communities from Arlington Agricultural Research Station in Wisconsin, United States - UWRJ-L179-409R-1 | ecosystem: Environmental > Terrestrial > Plant litter >... | reverse complement strand
GGCAAAACGAAATAGTCCGGAACTAAAAAAGGCCGTTAGATAACTTAATTGGTTGCCAGTTATAACAAAACATTTTTGGTTGGTAAAAAACTGGTGTTTATCGTATACAAAAGGCAAGTATTTTGTCATGTTAGGATAGATGATCTTAGGTTTCAAAAAATCCTCGTAATAGGCAATACTATCCTGCGTCTCAAACCATTTATATGACCCAGACTTGCGGCCTTTCCATTTACCTAATCTTTCATTATAGTTTTTGGGTTTAGGTTCAATGCGTTCTCTAAACTGCATCAAATGTTCTTTGATACCAGGATAATGATCGATATCGATTTTGAGGGCAGGAAACGTTCCGATTAACCATCGGTCACTCCATTCAGGGACGTATGCTTTAATGTCTTCTCCCCGAAGAAGAGGTTTGATAAGCTCAGCACTTTTAGGATCTTTACTAATGATCTCATCCTTTACCCTAGTAGGTATAATAAAGGCCTCATTATAGCCGGTAAGTATTCCCCGATTGATTTTAATGTCCCACTCTTGCAGGGGTTTACCTTGCTCAACTATTTTCTTTATTAATTCATATTCGTCTTTTTGATAACAAACCCAACTTTTTTTGCCCGGATTCTCAATGTCTACAGAAAAATAGTCAATATATTCTTCTAAAATCGTATTCATATCAAACTTATAATTGACTCTACACATTTTTATCGAGGCGGGAGCAGCAGCTTTCTCAAAAAACAACATATTAGTATAGGTCGTAGCAGATTCAAAAATTTGCTTCATCCCAAAATCAACTACAAGTGTAGGTCGGCATTTAGTAGCAAGGTATTCCCGCGTACTATCTCCATAATCGGTTCGCATCCATTTGTTACTTGTTATAAAAGCTAGGCGTCCACCTTCTTTAAGCAAGTTTAGGCCGTGCTCATAAAATAACTGGTAGATGTCACCTGTTTTTCCAAACGTTTGGAAATTTTGCTGTTCGAGTCCCTTTTTGACATCTTCATTTAGTTTTTGTAATTGTATATAAGGCGGGTTGCCGATAATTAAGTCAAACCCTTCAAATTCGCCGTTATTTTGAAGTACCTCAGGAAATTCAAACCGCCACTCAAAAGCATTTTTATAAATAGCGTTATTTTTTATATCCTCAACAATTTGGCTGAACTTTTTAAGTTTCGACGTGAGTGCCCCTATATTGTCGCTGTACTTTTTCTTTTCCTTAGCATTTAATTCAAAAATTCCAAGCTGAGCAGTGGTTTTATCTAGCTCGCTCTTAGCGTTGTACCAATTGGTGTAGTCCTTACTTGTTTTGTGTATTTCAGTCTTGAAATCTGATTTTATACTATTGATTATGCCTTGTAAGTCACGCTTTACGTCTCGATTTTTTTCATTTTTATATTGGTCAACGAAGTCGCGATAAGTTTTGATGTCGTATTTAACACTTTTTAATGCTTTGGTTAAGTCGGCATCAAGTTTAAAACGGCTTAGCAAGCTATTGCCAGTTTTGATATTTATATCAATATTAGGCAATGTCTCCAATTGAGAAAATGAGGTCTCTTCTTTATAGTATGCATTTTTCAGTAATTCAATCCATAGACGTAAACGGCAAATTTTAACTGAGTTGGGATTGATATCTACACCAAAAAGGCAGTTTTCTATGAGTAACTGCTTTTCATGAAAAAGAGTCTTCTGTAGGTGTTGGATGTCTTTAGATACAGGTTTGCCATCTTTAAGTTTATAGCCAAGCAGGTTGCCCTTTGGATCAGTAATGACTAGCTCATCATTAATTACATCAAACTCGTAATTACTGATGCTATTGCCTTCATAGTCAGCAAGTATTCCTAACTCTGCTTTTATATGGATTATCTCGTTCAATGCAGAAACCAAAAAGTGGCCGGAACCAACAGCTGGGTCACAAATTTTTATTGAGTTTATGATTTGGTTGGCCTCTAATATCTCACCTGATTTGAATAGACGCCGAGTATAATTCCGAAGATCCTTAAAGTCATCAAACAGCTTTTTTCCAACCCCTGCTAATGAGTCATTAAATTTTGCAACAATTGCTTCTCTAATGATTCGCTTACACATATACATGGTGATAAACGCAGGCGTAAAGATAGACCCATCTTTATAGCCATTGATCTTTTCAAACACAGTACCAAGTACTGAAGCACTAATAATAGTTTTATTTTCCTCTTGTACTGTATCATCTCCTTCACTTGCGAAATCATACGCGTCTAAAAATTGGAAAATATAATCCAAAGTAGGGAGCGTACCCTCAGTCTTTTTAGCCTCTTTTAAGACTGTCTGAGAAAAAAGAGGTATTCGTTCAGCTTGGTCTAGTGCATGAACTTTAACAGTTTGATCTTCGAGTTCACTTATGTCAAACAATGAACTATTAAGGTAAGGAACAAATGCATATTTAATCTTTACATTTTCCGTCCTTTCCTCAACCGGTACAGCTAATACTTTATGGAACAGTTTATATAGTTCTTTAAAATTTGGAACCATCTGACTGTTAAGGAACTTAAATCCCTCATCACCATCATGGTATGTTTTGAGTTGTCCTTCCAGCAACTTTAAAAATAAAATACGGTTAACCCAAGTAATACATAGCTCAAGGGCGATAGCAAATGTTCGCGCCTCCAGATCGGTACCATAACTAGAAAGATCAGGAACGTGGTGTAAAACATCTTCAGTCTTTAAAGCATCAATTGTTGCTTCTATCAGTGATGCGTTGTGACGATTCTCCTTCTTTCTGCGGATAATTGCCTTATTATTTTCTTTAGCCTCTTCTAACCCGATTAAATGCAAAAGCTCTTTATAGAACTTTTCATTTAGAGAGTTACCGTCATTAGGCGCAGCTACTTTTAATAAATATTGTGGTGATAGGACTCTGAGCAATGCACTTAACTGCTTGTCATCATCTTTTTTATTATTACTAATGATTTTCGTGTATTCTCGGATATCAAAATAAACACAAGGAAGGTCAATTTCCAAGTTTGCGAGAATCTTACGGAGTTCTTCGTAAAAGAATGGGTTGTCCTTTCGGTCATTTATATACATATCATATAATCTTTTAATGGCAGTATTTCGGTAAATGAATTTATCAAAGTAATTGGCATCAATTATATACCATTCATATATATTGGTAATTACTAACTTCTTGAGCTGATTGTTTCCTACACTGCTGCGTTCGTCTAGATAATATAAGATCAGCTCATGCATGGCTTTTTTATTAAGGTTAGTAGCGGTAATCATTTCATTGGTATTATTCGGTCTTTTAGCCTCGATAATAACACCAACCTCGCTTACTGTAGACTTGCCTATATGCACAACCAAATCCTTCTTGTCTTTCGTATTAATTGCATGAGAATCGCGATAATATGTGTCACGTAAAAAATCGCGTATGTCATTTTTTAAATGCTCCTCACTCTCATCCTTTGGCCTGTTTTCTATCACACTAATCTTATCAAGCAACGCAGCTAAGTTTAGTTTGAAAATATCAATCTCACTTCTTAACGGTTTTTGCTTGACAAATGCCTTCAATGCTTTTTTAGGTGAATGGATTATCAGGTTTATCATTGTCAGAATTGAGTACAATTTGGTTTATGGATCAATAAAGATATTAATAATACCCACGTTTAGAAATTATTGTCAAGGCATCGGCAATACCGCACAACAAGAAAGCGTGAAACAAAAAGGGGATCGCCCCGGAGGTCATACAAACCCAGCTAGCGGCTACGAAAGAGCCGAGATCGCGCTGCATAGGCCAAAACCTCATGGCGGACGGCGGGATGAGCGCTACTGCATTGGTGACAACATTGTGCCGATACCCGAAATGCATGGGGCACATGGCTCTGTTTACAATGCTTACGTGATTAATTGTTATAGGACAGCAAGGCTTCTGAGCCAACTTACGAATTAACTGGTAACACATCATTATAGCCAGTATTTGAAATCTTAATAATTACCAAACGGCAAACCATTTTAACGGACAAAACACGAACATGTTTAAAAGTCCCCCAAAACAGGCATCTTAAAGCCCGGCTTGGCCTCATTATAGTGCTCGCGAACATTATAGTTTTCTGTATACGTTTATAATCTCGGCAGTCGACTGTTGCATCGTGGCATGATGCCGCCAATTTGCTTTCTCCCGATGCGAAGTGATTTTCATATCTGTTATTACCTTTTCAGCCCATAATGCTGCGACTTGACGATCTGCTTTTTCATAATTTCTTTCAATATCGGCACGATATAATCGTTCAAACTTGTTTGCCGGGAACAATGAATCAACATCTTCCTGCGTAAAAAAATGCTTGAAGTAAGCATCGTTATCTGGATTCGTCGGATCATTAGTAGGATGTTTGGATGAATGCACACAAATACTAATCAATGATCCTTTCACCAGATGTTGGTTGACTTTAGAAATTACTTCTTTACACTCATTTAGAGTAAAGAAATGCAAAATCTTATACATGATGACCATGGCGTATGGGCCAGCGGGTAATGGGCTATAGAGCGGATCAATACTGATTAACTCCCATCTTTCATCGTCGGCCCCGGCAATTTCAACCATACGGGATCGTAACGCTACAAGCTGCGATGCATCATTATCTATCCCAATTAGCCTTCTTTCGGTGATGCCGGCATACGAGATCAAAGGAGATTCTTGGCCGCAGCCAATATCAAGTATTGCCCCGTCAACTAACTGATCTTCGAAAGATAAACGGGATTGAAATCGTTGTCAATAATATGTTCTGTAGATACAAGCTGTTCGAAAGCTTTCCAATATAATTGCATTTGTCGATCCATGTTTAAAAATACTTAAAAAACGATGAGTTGTAACATTAGACCTTTTCTCTTGCTACTTTTCTTCAAGGCGTTTGAAGAAAAGAAAAAAGTAGTCGCCAGCGTGCAAAAAAAGCCGACTCTTTCTAATCGGCTTGATGTGCAGTTTCTGCTTTAGGTATCTCCCGCCATTAGAATTGGCGAAAGCAGAAACGTCTTTGGTCGCTTCGGTTATCTTTTTATCCTCGCGCTGAAATGCAGCGGCGGCTTTATATTCTAACTCTGCGCTTCTTCTATTCCGTTGGCAATAAGTTGGTTCAGGTATTTAATATCAATCATGGCAGCAACTATCTAATAAACGTTCGGATCAAAAACACGCAATTTTTGACTATTTTTTGTGACTGTAGCAGAATCTATCGAATTATTGCCAAATTTCGGTTACAAACAATTGATATTGAGTGTAATAATGTTTTCTATCGTTCGCATTCTTGTGAAATTTAATAATTGGCCAAATACGATAGGAGATTCATTTTTGAGTTCGTCACTGCTCAAAAGCAGATCTGTTAAGCACTGGTTGTTTCGATAGTTGTTGCAGATCGAATAAATTAGAATTTTATCATTAAATTCGTTCAAACCTTAAATTCATTCGCCATGCCTGAATTGAAATACCTCGTTCCCACGCTCCTAGCTGTTGCTATAATCATCGCTATTCTTTGCAAGGATAGTATCAAAGTTGCTTTTAACGGCATGCGCCTGAAGGCGGGGAATAATAATCGAAAAAATATCGCAGATACGAAAGGCGACGGCAATATAGTCCGTCAGGGTTCGGCATCCAAATCAGCGGCCGATAACAAGTCCTCCCTAAAAGGAAATAACAACGACATCCAGCAATCTTAGCTCGTCGATATGGAGTTTCGGTTCAACCGTATTAGTTTCAAAGGGAATCACAACATCATTCTCCAGGATGTAAATGGAGACGTAGTGCGCGAAACGCTGGAACAGTTTGTCCGAAAATTTACGGCGGAAAAAGACGAGCAGATCAGATTTTTGCAACAGGCTGTTTTTGATACTAAAAGAAGCGAGCAACTCGGCGATGATGAGATCAGGCAGCTCAACGAGCAATTGCAACAATTACTTAGAGAAAAAGAAGCACTGGAGAAACAAATCGGCAACATGGTCGATGGCCTGACATTAAGGGATATTTCAAATTCAGGCGTCATTTATCAGCAAGCCTTCGCCTTATTTTTACAGGCAAAGCCCGACGATGCTTTGAAAATATTAAGCAATGAACTCCTCGAAGCCGAACAGCAGCGGATCATGGCACACAACGACCACGTAGCCAAGGCGCGGCAAAATTTGGCTGATACCTTTGTTCTAAAGGGCGAAATCCTGGAACTGAAGTTTTTATATGAAGAAGCTGGCGCATGTTACCATAAAGCTTTACAGATCCTGGCGACCTCTAAATACTTTAGGATTTTGGGGCAATACTATGAGAAGCAATTATATTACGAAAAGGCTGAAACGTTCTTTGAACTCGCCGTCCTTAGGGCGCAAACGGATCAGACAAAAGCCGTCTGCCTTGGTAATCTGGGGAAAATTCTCAAACGGCAAAACAAGCTACCAGTAGCTGAAGCGCATTTTCGGGAAGCGCTGGCAATTTGCCGAAGAAAGCAAGCGATCGAAAATACTTTTCTCAAACAAGTCATAACGGCGACCGATAACTTGATCTTGCTGTTGCTCGACAAAGGCGAGTTAGACGAAGCACAAAGCCTTTGCGATGACGCCCTGGCCCAAATTCACAGCGCTACCGGCCAGGTAGGAGAAGATGATGTCTGGCAACTAAATACCATGTATGGTGCCCAGTCTATGATCTATCATAAACTCAAACAGTACAACAAAGCCGAACTCAGTTTACAGGAAGCCGTTGCCTTTTCGCGCAGGCTGGCACTCAAAAATCCCAAAATTCATACATCAACCTTATTGCGGTCCTTGGCCAACCTGGCTTTCGTGTTGACGGAAAAAAAGGATTTTGAATCTGCAGAACAATCTTATGGAGAGGTGATCGAAGGCCGGCGGGAACGGGTCAGGAAAAACCCGCAGCAACGCTATTTATCGGAATTGGCCGGGACGCTCGGTATGCGCGGAAATATGCTCGTGAAATCAAACCGCTTTAGTGAGGGATTGCGGGACTACAATGAATCCTTGGAGATTTACCAGCAATTGGTAAGACTTTATCCCAAGGCCTATCGCGGTAAGATAACTTTCACTTTGAATAACCTTGCCCATTTACAAACCCGTATGAACAAAGTGGCAGAAGCGGAAAGGAATTATAGCAAATGTGCAATGATCCTGCGTGACCTGGCGGGCGATTCCCCTACAAAGTACGGCCCTGAACTGGCCATTGTATTAATGAATTTTGCAAGGCTTCAGGTAAAAAAAGGAGTTTTCAGTAAAGCCGAAGAACTGTTTTCAGAAAGCCTTGAATTATTAAAGACACATAATCAGCTCAATCCCGGTCTTTATGATCACGAAATTGCTGGCTTACTCGACAGCTTGGCAAACCTAACCCGTAAAAAATTCGATTTCCAAATGGCCGAGGAACAATTCGACGAAGCAATTAGTATTTATCAGTTGCTAACCAAAAGAGACAGTCAAAAATATGCTTTTGAATTTTCTTTCGCATTGCAATCCTATGGGATGTTTTTTATCAGTACGGGCGATTATACAAAGGCGGAACAATATTTGGAAGAAGCGTTCGACGCTGTAGCGGACGATCCGGTTGACCCGGATCGGGGTTTGCCATTCGCGCGGTCCATCATCGATCTTAAATGGGCGCACTTGGAGGCCCTGCGCCGCAATTATGAGAAATCAGAAGGGCATTATCAAAAGGCATTGGAAGTTAGAAGGCGGCTTTTCAAAGAAGCTCCGGAACTTTACACGTTACCGCTCATGATGAACCTGAACAATTATGCCTATCTAAAAGTAAAACAACAAGATTTCCAGATGGCGCTGCAGTTTTACGAAGAAGCAAGCAAACTTTGGGATCGGGCGAATGCAATATCTCCAGGTATCTTTCGGCAAGATAAAGCGGAACTGCTCAACAACCAGGCTAGGTTATATGTTCATCTTAAAAACTATGAGACTGCGGAAACCCTCTACAAGGATGCATTGGCCATCAGGCGTTCACTTGTAGCCGATTACCCTGAGTATTATAAGCCTGAACTTGGAGTTACATTGGCCCAGCAAGCAATGCTTTACGCACATATCCTGCCTAATAGGACACTCTCTTTAAACGCCGCAAAGGAGGCCCAGCAAATATTGGAACCCTACAAATCATTCCTCCCCTTGGCGGCAAAAAATTGGGCCAAGGCCAAGGACGTAATTGACTTTGTTACTAGCTCTTTCGGTAGCGCAACTGTTCCCCGCCACAGCTGATCATGGTAGATTACCAAATTATTTTTGAACTGTTTAGCTTATGATAAGTTTAGATGGCTAGAAAACCAGTTGGACTAGAAAAAACACGAAGCCATTACCCAATATATTTTTGGCGCACTATGCCAAAAATATGAGATTACGGTGCTCGGCTATGGCAAAAATTCCAAGGGGCAGGACAAATCCGACGTAAACTATCAGATCGATGTAATGACAGTGCAGTTGTATGCCTTCACCCCCAGAACCGATGGCCTTGTTGATGCCCTTATTGATCTGATAAATGCCGCCCATCTTCGTCATTCGCCAAAACGGTCGGCATTCATCCGCAGGCTTAGAGAACCGCCGCGCATACTTTTTTCGCTTCGTTGCGATAAAAAGCAAACAGCACCCAGCGGTACCATGGCCAATCCCAAGCCGCCAACGAAAGGTATGTGACCTGATTAATTTGAATGATTACATACACCAATTTTTAGGCTGGCTGCCACATTACAGCGACAGTACAAAATGGGAAGACATGGGAAGGGATTTGTGTAGGTCTGTTACGCTTCACAATAGTTATTTTCAAATTATTGATAATCAATTCTTTAAATAAATGTAAATTAAGGATTGTTAAACAAGAATTACTAAAGATTTCTCGCGGTCGAAATTATTTTATTGATAAGGTACGGGATATTTCCATGAATAAATAATATATTTATATTGTTGATTTAAAGCATTTAAATTGGCTCAGCCTATCATATTTAACATAAATGAAATTTTTGGAGACCTATAAAGGAGCGATCAATAACCTGATGTATTTGATCGGCCTTTTGTCGCTCGTTTCGACAGGTATCTCAACCGCCACCAATGGTTTTAAAGAGAATAAAACCGTATTTTGGTTGTCCGTTTCGATCGTAATAGGCACCTTACTTATTTTACTTGCCATTAGATTCATCGCCTACGTCGGAAAACCCGGAGAACTTCCCGCTAACCTGGAAACTAATCAAATCAGGGGTATTCAATGTTTTGAGGAGGGCCAGCATCTTACAGGAAGAAATAGAGAAATAAAGAGTTTCCAGACGATCATCGACAGACGCAATTTTCAGTTTGGCTATGTAAGCGGAGAACCCGGCAGCGGTAAAACTTCATTTCTCCGCGCAGGCGTGATCAAATTATTGAAAGATAAAGGCTGGAAGGTTATCTATTATGCGGACGTAACGGAATTTCTTGGTGGGACGGTCGACCACTCCAATGATGCGCGGGTTATACAAAATCGGCAGGTGTGGACTAAATACACCGAAAAAAAAATATTATTGATCATCGATCAGTTTGAGGAATTTTTCATCAACAGTCCGAATACAGCACCCCGGACTAAAATGGCAGAAGAATTAAGCCAATTGATGAGTGAAAACAATTGCAAGATCATTATCGGCATCCGAAAAGACTTCGTTGAAGATATCCGCTCATTCGCGTCGGTTATTAAAGATCCAAAAGCTGACATTAACTCATTATATATTCAAAATTGGGAACTTGACCCTGCGAAAAAATATTTTAGTGAAATGTGCGACCTGGACGGTCAGCAATTTTCGCAGCAACTCAGAGACGATATCATTACCGACCTGGGGAGCAGCGGCCTTGTCCGGCCGATCGAACTTCAAATGGTAAGCGACTACTGCCTAAAAAAAATCATTATCAACCAAAATGATTATCGGAAAACTGGTAGAGCAAAAGGAATACTCAGGAATTTTATCATTGATATTATTAATGATATTCAGACCAATCAAGCGGAAACCGAAAGGTTTATCGCAAAGTTTATTTTGCGCAATTTATGCAGTGATTTATTCAATACCAAAAGAACGGACGGAGGGGTCACTTACGAGTCGCTTTATTTAGAGGTGAGAAAATCATTAGCGCAGACACCCGGAATTGTTTTTGATGAACAATACCATGTTGTTTTCAAAAAGGTTATCGTAAAGCTATTTGATTATAGGGTAATCGCATTAAACCAGGCGGGTAAATATAACGCTAGCCACGATTATCTGGTCAAATCAATAAAGGAGGCCACTGCGGATGTTCAAACAAACGAAGAACAAGTGGTTGGCATGGTGCGTGAGCGAATAACCAAACAAAGTTATGGCCTTCCGGGTCATCTAACGGTCAGCGAATATTGGTTGATCCTAACTGGACTCCCTGAGAACGCCTGGACTGATGTCGAAATCCGAAAATTCATGAACCAGGAAAGAACCAGGTATATGAGAATATTTTCGGGGCTGGTATTTTTAATCACTGTGGTATTTTATTTTTATTTCCCTGCCCACGATGTTTTTGTCGCAGATCCTATTGCGAAAAACTATTACGAAAACAGATTTCCAGGAGGATATAACCAGAAAAATAGCTTTGTGAACAATGACACTGTTGTTTATCCGGCAGTACGTTACGAGGTAAATACGCCATCTCTTTTTTTTACACTGGTGAAAAAAAACGCTTCCGGCGACACCGTTACTAAACATATTGCCTTGTCAGAAAAGGTGTTTTGGATCCTTAAAGGGAAAGAATTACTGGCTATACCAAAAAATTCCAATAACCTGATCAGATATGACATCAGCCACTATCGTTTAGCTGAAAAAAGCAGGATCGCTTTACCCAACTGGATAAGTGATCAGAACTATTTTGTCACCATAGGAAATTCAGCTGCAGGTATCGCGCTGACGAGCAGGCTTTATTTCGAGGAATCCGAGAAACTCATGTACTATATAGATGGCAATGGATGGGCTATCTATGATTTAAATACAGATAAAAAACTGTTTGAAATGCAATATCCGTCAAACGAGATTGATTCCCAGAACCAAGGTAATTTGGTAAAAGTTGGCCAAACGATGCTTGTTTTTCAGCAGCGAAATCATTCCGTTCGCTCGGCTATTTATGGTTATGATAAAAACTCCGGCATGATCCGCATGGATACCGCTGTCCAAAAGCTATTTCAGACGGCCAGGCTGTTTTACGACGAGGGGTATAACGTTCTGTATTACTTCAATCTGGAAAAGAATACCGTTACGGCTTTTAAAGCATTTGTTCCGGTCGGTTTAAAACAGTTAGGCGATGAATCGTTAAAACTTGGGGAATTTAAGGTAGATAGTGAAACGCAAAATTACCTTTTAACCATGACACCCGACGGCCTGAGCTTTGATTTCAGGAACGACAAATTTAAGCTATATGCTGCCGGCAACAACATCTATATTTTCCAGAAAGAATCAAGCCAGTATATGGATTCCGTATACTTAATTTATAAAAACAGAAATGTCCAACGGAAGCTTAAAGGCGAATATTCGAATTTCAGTCAGATAGTGGTAGCGGACAATGAACGTCAATTCCTAATATTGCCTTACAGCAAATATAGCTCCGCCAAAAACACGTGGCTTTCTGCGATCAATAAAGTTTCATTTGCAAGGGAAGACAGTTTAATGCTGTTTCTAAGAGCTGTAAATAAGTTGAAGGATGGCAGCCTGGATATTGTTTATACAGATTCAAAAGCAAACCTGAATTTGGTGAATTTATCGGGCAAGGTATCGCTGAAATCGTTTGCAAAAGGCTCAATGATCGCTGATATGGGCACGAAGGAATATGGCGAAACGTACTGGTCAAACGATCAGAACCTTATATTTTATAAAGAGAAAAATATGTTGTTTTTCGGCGAAAAGCATGCCTTTTTAAAGAATATATTTAAAGATGATGACGAGATCGGCACCTTTTTTACCTCAGGGACTGAGCTTCTGCTAAATACGGGTTCCAATTATTACTCAATAAAGCGATATGAAAATGTTTTTGGAATTAATCTCTGGCAAAAAAATTGGCCGGAGGTTAATTCTGCCAACAAATCGCGGAATTATTTATTGTAGCTACAACGTAAAATGATCCAGCAGAAGGCATATACCGACCTCAATAATTTCTATTCCGATAATGGAGATTTTCTACACCGAAATTTTATTTTAACCTATACTTTCCAAAAGATGCTGGACAAAGTGCAGCAAGGGGAAATAAGTATCTATGAACTTTATGCATTTACTAACGATTCAGGTGGCAGAATCATTGGTATGAAAGTGGATGAACATTACCTGCTTACTGGTGAATCCTGGGACGAAGAGCTGATGGATAAATTGGTCGAAAAGGTAGAGCTATTAAAGTATAAACGATGGCAGTTCGCCGGAGAACGCGAACTTATCCTGGCCCTCTTTGAAAAAAGCGGGTCCGAATATCTAGTGATCAAAGACCGCGTATGCTATCGGTGTGACAGCCTTAACGATATTCAATTAACTTCCGGTCAATTGGAAATGGCGGTAATGGACGACCTGGAAACATTGGCCGATATCAGTTGGTCCTATTCCAAGGCAGAATACGGTAAAAAGCATGCCCGGGCAAGGGAATACATGCGTGAACTAATTTATGGTGGCATCTTAGCGGGCAATTTTTTTGTATGGCGTGACCAGGGGAGGATATGTGCAGTTGCCCAGGTCATCTATAACGATGGCGAGCCACCCATCATTGGTCACCTTTATACAGTGAACGCAGTGCGTAACAAAGGTTATGCTACTGCAATACTGGCCTCTATCACAAAAAACCTGCTCGATATTGGACACCCCGGCTGTTGTTTACTTGCTGATAGCAGTAACCCTGCTTCTCTTAAAGTTTTTGAGAAGGTTGATTATCAGGTGGTCGGTAAAACAATGCTGGTTTCACGGGAACTCTAAATAAAAACAAAGTTGGCGAATTGCCAACTTTATACTACCTTTGTTTTATTGAGGATAAGGACAATCCGAAATGTAGCGACGTAAATGCAATTTAATGTAACACAAACGCAATGGGGATCAATATGAACAAAAACATCAGCAGCAATGCAAATCGTTTATCAGAAGAAACTACAGGATTTTGCGAAGAAACACGCAGATGCTGCTAACAGCGTAAGCACCTGGCGCAAAGTCGTGCTGGAGGCCAAATGGAAAAAAGGTACAGACATTTTAGCTGATTTTCCCAAGGCAAAACTTATTCCCGCCAAGCGAGCCCGTTTTAAGATCGTCGGAAACAAATACCGCCTTATCATCGAGGTGGACTATAACGACGGAGTTGTCGAGGTCAGGTTCATTGGAACCCATACCGAATACGATGAGGTAGATGCGGGTTCGGTCTGAGCAGGACAAAACTTAAAAAGATGAACGAAAAACCTCAATGGTTTTTAATTGAAACCGAACAAGAGTACGAAAACGCCGTTGCCCGGTATGAAACGGTTAAAGATGCAACAGCAGATCATAAAGAAAAGCTCCTGTTGTTGCACCTGATCGCCGATTATGAGAACCGGTCATGGGATCTGCCCGATGTGGACCCGGTGGAAATGATCAAGATCCGGATGGACGATTTCGGCTATAAAGCAGCCGACCTGGCACAGGTGTATGGCGACAAAGGCACCGTAAGCAAAGTCTTGAACTACAAGCAACCGCTATCGCTAGCCATGATCCGCAAATTCAGCGCGTTGCTGCATTTGCCGGCAGGAGAGTTATTAAAAGAATACCAGTTAGCGGAATAACCCGATACGCCAAAGCAACGTAAAATCTCTTACTGCATCAATATCTTGTGGGCTAAAGTTCTGTTGAAAGGTATAATTTATCCAGTTAATAAGAGTGAGTCGCCGAAAGATTTGATTAATCCAATTGGGAAGGCGCGCAATAATTCCTGTCGATAGACGCGAAAGGTTTACGCCCACCGCGACCCTTTCCACACTTCTTTATGTGAGTTCAATAGGCGCAGGGTTACCGATAGGACAACCCTCTTACGACGAATTTCAGAAGGCTTAAAATATTTGATTAAAATTTAGATTTTCTCTAATTGGTCAATCAAGCTATTATTCCGAAAATTAACAGTTATAGTGACATCTGAAGTAACTGCTTTTAGGGCATTCATAAACTATCCACCATTTTATGGGTTATTTATAAAACTTACGCTATGTCATCACCACGATACTTTAGATTCCGAGGCCGTTTTGATTTCTCTCCCGACCGTTATGATATCGGCAGGCCTGTCTTTCAAAATCGGGCATTGGAGGACAATTTCTTTTTGTTGAAGATATATGAGCTAGACGAAGCTGAATATAGGGCATTTTACGATCACCAGTTAGCATTCTATTTAGCCGAACATCCCGGCAGTGAAGAAACGTTTTTCAAACATATACATGATATAGTAGCGAGCCGCATCCGGCACTTTAAACGCCAAGACCCGTTTTCTTCGAGGTACGCCCTGGCCCTAGAGCATATTAAGCAACTCGAAGCTTTTTTGGATTTCTTGAAGACAATAGATCGCTGGCACAAGGTTGAACCATTAGAATCGGTTATCACTGAAAAAGACAAGCTGATCGAGCAATTAAGAAGTAGAGTAGCAGAACTGGAAACCCAATTAAAGCGAGCGAAAGAATACGATGCCAATGAAAAAATCGTAATTACCAACAGCTATATCGCGGCATTCATGGATTTGCTGGATCAAATACAAAGTTTGACGATCGGTAATACAAAACTAGTCAGCTCACAGGGCCAAAGTCCCTGGTATAAAATGGTGGCCAAATACTTTCAGCACGGCGATAAACCAATCTCTATTGATACCGCACGCAACTACTTCCCTGCACGAAAAAGCGATAAGCCCTCTAAGTATATTGACATAGCAGAAGAGGATAAGCTTTTTGAAATAGTTCCCAGGCCCCAAAAGAAGTAACAACCACTTCATTCGTGACCAAACGCCCCCAATGGTCATTCATTCCCATTCTTTAGCCCTGAGATTTGCCTTCAGATTATTCAGGCGGAACTATCCCATCCCGCTATTGAACAGGCTTAAATTAAAATCAGGAGGGAAAGATGAATTTGGAAATTATAACGAAGGAAGACCTGGCAGCATTCAAAGGCGAATTGCTGACAGAAATCAAACAGCTCATGCAGCCCGTACAAGGGCAATCCAGGAAATGGATCAAAAGTAACGAGGTCAGGAAACTATTGAATATTTCTCCGGGCACCTTACAAAACCTGCGTATCAACGGCACACTCAGCTTTACCAAGATCGGAAACATCATTTATTACAAGCTGGAAGATATCAACAAGCTACTGGAAGGAGGTTTCCAATGAAGACCAATCTTCTAACAATCGAGCTTGCCGCATATGGAGGTTTGATCAGGCGAATGGGAAAAGACCAGCGCGTTATGGCAACCCATGTCAGCCTATTTACAGCACTCTTTATTCAATGGCAGCGCAGTGATTTTCGCAGCCCCTTTTCGGTTACCCGAAAGGATCTAATGGCCTACAGCAAGATCTCGTCCACAGCTACTTACCATAAGTGTATCCGGGAACTGGATGAGTACGGCTATATCCGTTACGAGCCATCTTTTCATCCGGGAAAAGGCAGCCTAATCTATTGGCCGGAAAATACAGCGCAACAGCAAAACAACCCAGCAGCGGAACAGCAGATGTAACCAGTTACGTTGTAACTGGTTCGCACGAGGAGCATTAGCGACAAAGTGGGAGCAAGTTTGTGTTTTTGTTGCCACAAAAACATCCCGGATGCCTGCGGCACCGGGCAAACTTGCCTTTTGCGCCCGATGGTTGCAAAAGGGGAAATGGTAGAAATGTTAAGGAGGTAACGATGCAAGCAACAGTTAAGACGACGGAAAAACCACAAACGAACCAGCCAAAAAACAAAGGGGGTGCGCCGAAGAAGAATGTCAAACGGGAGTTGATTATCCGGATCAGAATGTCCGCTACAGAGCGGTTCATTGTAGATGAGAAAGCTAAGAAAGCAGGTATGCGCTCAAGCAGCTGGATAAGAGCAGCAGCTAAGAGCGCGAAGATAGTTCCACGCCTGACCGCCGATGAACGGCGCATCCTTTGGATGCTTGCAGAGCTGGCCAACAACCTGAATCAGTTAACCAAGCTTGCCCATCAGCTTGGCCTGTTAACCGTAGTAAGAGAATGCAGTAAACTCCTGAGTGAAATAGACAGTATGATAAAACGCTTTAATAAAAATGATAGGGAAAGTGATAACGGGTAAAAGCTTTGGCGGCTGTATTAGATATGTCGTACAAAAGCAGGATGCGGTTATACTGGATGCGGCAGGTGTAAGAATGCAACAGGTTAGCCAGATCATCAATGACTTTAACCTGCAACGCCAGTATAATCCGAATTTAGGAAAGGCCGTTGGTCATATCGCCTTAAGCTGGAGTGAAAATGATGCAGACAAGTTGAACGATGAGGTGATGGTGAATATGGCTAAAGAGTATTTGGAGCGAATGAAGATACTGGATACGCAATATCTGATCGTTAAGCACCAGGATAAAGTTCATCCGCATATACATATCGTTTATAACAGGGTCAGCAATAACGGTAAGACTATATCCGATAATTTTCAAAAACAGCGAAACGTACAGGTAGCAAAGGAACTTACTGTAAAACACGGCTTTTATTTATCAGGTGGCAAGGACAAGGTTAACCGGCAACAACTTAAGGGCGAGGATAAGATCAAATATGAATTGTTCGATGCGATCAAGTTCGCCAGTAAAAAAGTCAAAAATATAAATGAGTTAAAGCAGGTACTGGCTAAGCAGGGCATTACTACCCATTTGAAATATAAGAGTAGTACTACCGAGGTGCAGGGCATTAGTTTCAGTAAGGGCGATTACAAATTTAAAGGGTCGGAGATCGACCGAAGTCTAAGTTATGCCAAATTAAGCCTGGCGATAGAACAACAGCAGGTTAATCCGGAAAAGAGTTTGGCTGATCAGTTAAGGGAGATATTAGAAAAAGGCAAAGGGGAAAAAAGCAATGAAGCCGGAACGGAAAGAACTACTTATGCAGAGCGCGAACAGGAGGCCCATTCTTTGAAGCAGTCTCTATCGGCAGGTGCAGATTTATTAGGGGACTTATTGGGTAACATCGCCGATGATGACGATGGCCCGGAAAGAAAGCGTAGGAAGAAAAATGAACATTCACAAAGCAGAGGAATATCAAGATGAAAGAGATAGATGAACTAAACAACAGAATGGACAGCAACGATGAGATCGTTGATAGTCTTGTAAAAAAGAATACAGAGCTGGAAAAGCAAGTAACAAAAATCACTGAAAATCCTGTCCCGGATTATTCAGATGATATAAAGACCATTATTACTGAAGTAAGAGATATTAAGCAAAACAACAAAAGGGTTGACGAACTGACCTTGCTTAGACAGATCAGTGAGAAGCTGAGCAAGGTGCCAACATCAGCCACGAAACAATTCCGCATTTTGCTATTTCCTGAAACCAATCAGGGGCAGTATTATAAGATCGTATTTGGCAGGCTTATTCCCTGGGGATTATGCCTTGTGGCTATATCCTATTTATATTCATTAGGCGGCAAAGCGATTGATGCTTACGGCCAACGACAGCAAAGTGAGGAGGCGGCTCATTATCAACGGGCATGGTTTTATTTAAAGCAAAATGCGAAAGCGAAAACGATTGTTGCTATGGATACGGCTTTTGCCAGGACGGAAGATAAGTAAGCCGTTTATTTGTAGTTAACTGTTCAGAAAAAATAAAGTCCCCTTACACTTGCTGTTTGGGGACTTCAACCTAAACCTTATCACAATTGGACAAAGAATTGTCCATTTATAGTACAAATTTAATATTTTTAAAACTAAGGAGTGCTATTTGCCTTTTAGCAGTTCATTCTTTTCTTTTTCAGCCAGGAGAAGACGTTCATACAATTCAACTATTTTCTCAACGGTGTTAAAAGTTGGCTGATAGTTTAAGGAACTGGCGATCAATGTCGAATTGTCGCTACTTGTATTATGAAATGTATTTGAAATAATATTGAAGACTGCTTCCTCTGTGAAAGCCTTTATAGCTTCAGATGACAGTCCTAAAACTTTTGCAATTTTTTCTAGAGCTTCGCCGTCCACATCAGCACTTTGTTCGATTTTAGAAACGGCCTGCTGGCTTATGCCTAATTCAGCCGCAAGTGTTTCCTGCTTCATTCCTTTCAATTCACGGATCTTGCTGATTTTCCTGCCGATATGTAAGGTTGGTTCTGCCATATTCAAATGTATTAATAAATGTAAATGTACGAAACCACGGCTTTATTGTAAAGTACAATCGTTTTTGGTTCGGTACGGCGACGTTTCGCTATTCTTTTGTTTTGCCGGTTAATGGAGGCCGGTGTAAATAGAGTATCATGTACAATGGAACTTATGCCCCCTGGGAACATTACCCGAAGACTCTTCGCCATTACGAGGTCGAAAATCCAATGGCTGTAGTATTGGATTTCTTTAGTGCCGATTCCGTAAAAGGTCACGGCAAGCGCTTAAAGGAATGGCGTTACTATGTAGTTAACGACGAGCACTACGATGAGAAACGTCATGGTCCGGGTACATTGCTATTTATCTATGATCTCAATTTAAGAATATTGGAAGCGATGTATCTGCTGTTAATACATTACAAAAACTTCGCTTACCAAAGAAAGCAGCTTGCAGAAGAAAAATTAGCGAACGAAAAAGAACAATGGGCATACTACCCTAAGAACCTCTCTTTAGCAGAACAGTTGGAACCATACAAGGCGGTTAAGAAAGTCTTTAAAAAGATCAAGCCACAGGAATACAGGGATCATTTGCATGAGTGGATAAATGTAGCGTTATATAACAATACCGATGTCGAATCTTTATATGCCGGAGAAGTTATTACTATCTATGAGAACTTGAGAAAACTGTACTCAGCGGCGTGGATGATCTGCCAACGCGAGGGCGGTCGACCCCAATTGAAACGGAGCGGAATGGAAAGCCTGTCTGAAAAAGAAAATCCAATAGCCTTACGAACGATCAGCCCCGATCCTACCGCAGCCGAAAAATTGGTATTAGAGGAAATCAAAGGCCTGATTTTAAAGCGCTGCCCGCAGGTTGAAATGATTATTCATTTAGGCACGCATCCCAATCCGTTTACATTTTACCTCCTTGTTCTGATTGGCGACGATGAGAAAACACCCGAGCATCAGGTCAGCAATAAGATAGAAGACAATTGCCAGTATCTTGCCCACGTACATGCCATCGTTCATAAAGCCAATAGCGCCAAAGAAGCCTTAAATGTCGGCAAACGCTTTTGGTCTACCGTTATGGAAAAAGGATTTGTGCTATATCAATCGCCTGAATTGGTATTACCTGAGCATTCTGAAATTACAAAAGATGTATTACTGGAAAGAGCGAAGTTCAATTGGGACAGATGGGGAAAGCAGGGCAGCGAGTTTCTAAAAGGGGCTGAATTTTATATGGCAGACAACAATTTCAGGTTAGCAGCATTTCTTTTGCATCAGTCTGTTGAAAGTGTTTTAAAAGCAACAATACAAACAGTTATAGGGTACAGAGTACAAATGCATAATCTGTCAAGGTTGTTGATGTTAACCTTGCTGTTTACAGATGAACTAAAAGCAGTATTTGAATTGAATACAATCGAGGGTGCGCAGCTCTATCAGTTGTTACAAAACGCTTATTCCCAATCGCGTTACAACAGCTCGTTTGATCCTGACGGGGATTCGGTAAGCATGTTGCAAAAGCAGGTAGCAAAGTTAAATACAGTGGCTGAAAGTGTTTACAATCAATACGTAAACGATATTAATGGGTGACGTTAGCATTATGCTGCTGATTGCCCCTGCAGCTGCGGCAGACGGCTTCATTGCACCTCGCGCTATCGCGCCGGGTTCCATTGCGCCGTCAGCCTCGCTGCCACTGTTAGGTGTGATATTCGTACCTCATAACACACTTGGGTTTGATAAATCGATACACATGGTTCGAACCGTACGGGTTTAACTTTTATGATTATACAATACTTTTGTAAGTAGATACACTATTCTCACTATGAAACTACAGTACGCATCTGATCTCCACTTGGAATTTGCCGAAAACCGTGCCTTCCTTAAAGCAAATCCTTTAAAGCCCGCTGGTGATGTTTTGCTATTGGCTGGTGACATTATTCCATTCAGGTCAATTGAAGATGTCTCTGATTTTTTTTCGTATTTATCTGATCACTTTCGTGCTACTTACTGGATTCCGGGAAATCATGAGTATTATCATTTCGACGCAAGTATGAAAAGCGGCACGTTTAAGGAAAATATCCGTAGTAACGTTTTCTTATTGAATAACTGCTCCGTTATTGAAGGGCAATGTAAGTTGATATTTTCAACGCTTTGGTCGAAAATCAGTGACCGCAATCAATGGCGGATAGAACGCGGCATGAACGATTTTAGAGTAATTAAATATTTGGACAAGCGCTTTTCGGTCCAGTTATACAATAAGTTCCACACGGAGAGCCTGGCTTTTATCCGTAAAGAATTAACAGAAGATGTAGTTGAATTGAAGAAAGTTGTTGTCTCTCATCATGCGCCGACATTTCAAAATTATCCGCCGGAGTATTTAGGTGATGCTTTGAACGAGGCTTTTGCAACTGATTTGGATTGGCTGATCGAGTCTACCTATCCGGATTATTGGTTGTATGGGCATCATCATAGGAATATACCCGAGTTTAAAATAGGTAACACGGGATTAATTACGAATCAATTGGGGTACGTACGCTATGGGGAACATCATCAATTCGAGCATGATAAAACCATTTCCATTTAATGCTGTGGGGATGCATCGCCGACAGTAGTCAAAATAACAGTAGTATTCCTCATTCACCGCAATCGCTAAGATAGGCCCAGCCGGAATCAAACGTCAAGGGTATACAAGCGGCCGTTTTTTCAGCTTTCAGCGGTTGGCCGCCCTTGACATTTGATCCGGCTAAGCGCTTTTGTTGCTTAAGCGTTGAATAAGGCTTGGGCTGTTCATAAGGCTAGTAATCGATAGCTTAAAACTGTCGGCTTCCCTGCCAATAATGATTTTTGCGAGATGAAAGAATTGAATCAAAATCATACTGTAGGATATCTTTTCAAGCAGGCGCTTGAAAAGAAGATGGCCTCGGACCTGAGCGAAAAGCACAAGAATAATCTCCGGCGCCTGTACACGCACTTTATGGTCTTTTTAGGACCAGAAGGTCGTGAAATTTCGCTTCATGAATTATCAACGCCTCAAATAGAGTCGTTTCTGGAACGTTATAATTCATCGGCCACCAATTACATGAATATGCGTCGGAATTTAAGTGTACTTTTTAATGTAGCTGCCAAGCTCATTGATGAAAATCTGCTGACGATCAAAAGAACGGAATTACGAAAGATCAAAGCAAAACTCAACCTGGCCTACGAAAAAGAGCAGTTAAAACCGCTCCTTGGCTTTATTAAAGCCAGCCACTTAAATCTATACCGTTGCTGCCTGCTGACTTATGGCTGCTTTCTCCGGCCGCATGAAGAGGTCCGATTGTTAACCAAAAAACATTTCAAGGCAGGCAATACGGAGATACATTTAGCGGGTGATGAAAATAAAGGAGGTAAAGTTAGGGTGGTATATGTTCCTGATTATGTCAGGGAGGAGTTAGCTCCTGTTCTTGATAGCATAAATCGGGAGGATAATATTTTCAGTCTGTGTAAAACTCCTTTTAATGAATCCTATTTCAGTAAGCAGTGGAGCAGGCAGAAAAGAGCACTCTTCGGTCACGGCCTGATCTATCCCAATCAAACCTTATATTCCTTTCGGCATTCGGCAGCTATAGACGTTTTTCGCCGGACAAAAGACGTTTATCTGTTGCAGAAGGTAATGGGGCATACATCCGTTACCGTAACATTAAAGTATTTAAGAAGTTTAGGAGAGTTCAACACAGATGAATTAAAAGAGGCTGCACCGACGTTATGATCAGACTTGAACGTAAAGAATTATATGAGCTGGTATGGGAGCAGCCTATGACTGAGATTGCAAAAAGGTATATGATATCGGACGTCGGTATACGTAAAGCCTGTTTACGTATGAATATTCCCATACCAAAAGGCGGACATTGGGCCAAAATACTGGCCGGACAAACGATTACTAAACCGGCTCTACCTGCAAAATGTAAGGGAAAATCATTTATTGAGTGGAAAGAGCGGCCATCCGATCAACCGGTGAAGAAAACTTCAGCGTTGGATCTGTTGGTGAAGAAAATAGCGAAAGAAAGGTTACCCTTTAAAGTACCGAATAGGTTAATAAACCCCGACATGCTGATTCTTGCTGCTAAGGAAAGTTTGTCCAGGCTGACCAACCCCAATTATCCCGGTATGGCAGTAACTGTAGCAGGTCAACTGGATATCCGCGTAGCGCCCGCTAATGTCAACAGGGGGCTACGTTTTATGAATACCCTTATCAAACTAGTGCGTGCCCGTGGACATCGGTTTGAATCCAACAATAAGGGATCCTATGTCATTATCCGTGGCGTACCATTAAAAGTTTGCTTTAGAGAAAGAACCACCAACCATAAAGTTGAACACAGGCCTTTTCAGGATTTTGAGCGGCTTCCTAACGGGAAATTGATTTTTAGGCTTGATGGCAGACTGAAGGCGGAATGGCTGGATTTAAAAACGCAGGATTTAGAAGATCAGCTGCCAAAAATACTGGCGAAGTTGGAGTTAGTGGCCAGACAGGAAGAAGAGTATGAAGAAAAAACACGGTTATGGCGGATTGAATGGGATAAGGAGCGAAAGGCGCAAGCTGAACGCGAAACACGGCGTAGACAAGAGTTAAAGGATTTCAAACAATTATTAGATCGGGCGAAGCTTTGGAAGCAGGCTCAACTTATTCGGGCGTATTTAGCAGCAATGGAAACTTCAGATGCTGATTGGCGTTTGTGGGCGAACAAAAAGGCTGACTGGATTGATCCGCTGATAGTCTCGGATGATGAATGGTTAATGGATAGTGATAAGAACATTGTTTTAGGCTAATCTTCTTAAACTCAATTTGATTATCATTTAATGATGTTTGCATTTATCCTCAATTCGCGATTTGCGAATTGAGGATAAATGTTTATATTTGAATATGAAAGCTCACAATGGAATGAGGCCGCACGATATTGTTGTGCTACTAAAGATCATCTCGCTAGGCGAAAAATGGTTGAATAAAGACCTTTCTGAAAGTTTATACATTAGTTCATCTGAAATCAGCGAATCCTTAAACCGCTCAATGATCGCAAGGCTAATAAGCCCAGATAAAAAAAAGGTGTTTAAAAATGCGCTAATACGTTTCATTGAGAACGGATTAGCTTATGTGTTTCCGGTGGAACCCGGCGCAATAGAACGGGGCATTCCTACCGCGCATAGCGCCCCGATCTTAAAAGAACATTTTTTATCCGAAGAGAATTATGTTTGGCCATCTCCAGATGGAAAGACAAGAGGTCAATCAATAGTGCCTTTATATCCGAATCAGGTCAAAGCTGTTCTGAATGATGAAAGGCTTTATAATATGCTTGCTTTAATAGATAGCGTTCGTGTAGGAAAAGTAAGGGAGTGTGAAAAGGCTCTCGAACTATTAAGACAGATTTTCGAACTTGAATATGCATGAGAATTTAGTTAGGATAAAAGCCGTACACCAGGCACTAAAAGGCCTTGATGATGATTACGTATTTGTGGGGGGCGCGACCGTTTCACTTTATGCAACAGACAGCAGCCTTGCTGCGGAAATTAGGCCAACAGATGATGTAGACATCGTAGTGGAACTTGCATCCTACAAAGGATACGCAGACCTTGATGAAAGGCTGAGGAATTTAGGGTTCAGTAACGACGTCGCATCCGGAGTGATTTGCAGGTATCGTATTAAAGGAATTATAGTAGATGTAATGCCGACAGATCCATCCATAATTGGATTTAGCAATCGTTGGTATGCGGAGGGATTTGAGCGTGCCATTCCTTATGTTTTTGACGAACACACCACCGTTAAGATATTTTCACTACCCTATTTCGTCGCTTCTAAATGGGAAGCTTTTAAAGGACGAGGCAAGAATGATTATCGAACTAGTAAGGACTTCGAAGATTTGGTATATGTTTTTGAAAACGTGGACGACTTTGAGGAACAGATACAGGCAAGCCCCGAGTGGGTCATAAATTATCTGCGGGAGGAATTCGCAGAGCTGATCCATCGTCACGATTTTGAAGAAGGCCTATACGCCCACTTAACCGGGGGTTATGGCGGGATGGACGCTAATTATATTCGCTTGCGTCTACAAAATGCTTTGAGCATCGGCTAAAAGTTGGTAGCCATTTTAAGCCTATTAGTTATCCCTTTAGGGAACGTGATAATCATCCGCCACGCTTCGTGGCGGATGATCTATAAACTTAGCCAGCGGCCAGCTTTTCTCTTAATAGCTGCATATCTGCACTGATCTTTTGGTCCAATACTTTTGCGTAGATCTGGGTAGTCTTTATGCTGGTATGTCCCATCATCTTAGAGACGCTTTCAATCGGCACACCGTTATTAAGCGTTACGGTCGTCGCAAAAGTGTGCCTGGCAATATGAAAGGTCAGGGGCTTATCTATCTTACACAGGTCTGCGATTTCTTTCAGGTAAGCATTCATTTTCTGATTGCTCATAACAGGCAGCAAAGCGTCTTTGACAACACATTGCGGATGATCCTCATAGATGTCTATAACAGAAAGCGCCTCAGGTAGCAGGGGGATTCTGGAAAGGGTGTCAGTTTTTTGCCTGCTAGTATAAATCCAAAGATTTCCATCAACACCTTTGACAAGTTCCGAGCGTTTTAATTTGTGTACATCCACATAAGCGAGGCCGGTATAACAGCAGAATACGAACATGTCTCTTACCGTATTCAACCGCTCCACATTAAATTTCTTCTTCCTTAGGCGGTTTAATTCCTCTTTGGTTAGTACTTCCCTATGTACGGTTTTTTGCTTGGGTTTGTAATTGAGGTACGGGTCAACGGTCAGCCAACCATTGCCCAAACAAATCCGAACGATCTTCCCTAAATTCTTGATGTATTTGATAGCAGAGTTGTTCCCGCACTTTCGAACACTACGCAGGTAATATTCAAAATCATTCAAGAAAGCGAAGTTAACCTTGGCAACCGGTAAGTCTGAAATATGATAGTGCAAGCGCATGAAATCCTTTGTGTGCATTAGGCAGGTTTCATATCGCTGCAAGGTGCTCTTCTCGAACTCCTGACCGACCAGACTTTTCATTTTTTGATTGTGATCTTCAAAAACCGCGATTAATGTCCTAGCTTTTTCTGCTTTGCCTAAAAAGCGGTTCTTCAATGTTTCTACCGTGAGCACTTCGTCGCCTTCCGACATTTTTCGATGTAGTTCGAATATTTGGAACTGAACGTTATCAAGATAGGTGTTTAATGTTCTCGACTCAGCCTTTGTTCCGGTAGCTCTTCCGGTTGCTGCATCCCATCGTTCCGGGTCGCATTTTCTGCTGACAGCAAGTTCTGTGCGCTGACCATCTACTGTAATGCGTAAATAAACCGGCATCTCACCCGATTTGTAATTTTTTGGCTTTCTCAGAGAAAAAAGCAAAGAGAGTGTAGTTCTCATGACTTTTGATTAATTAAAAGTGAAACAAAATTGATTAATTAATCATCAGAAATCAAGATGTTCAACGATTGAACATGCTGTATATCAAACTATTATGCGATAATTCGGGAGTTCGTTAGTAGACTTGTAAATGACTCCCGAATTACTCCCGAATGCTATGCGAAAACATGAATAATTTGGTATGCCCTGAAAATGAAAAACCCCTTAAATGATGTCATTTAAGGGGTTTTTACTGTTTTTGGTATTGAAAAAGCGGAATGGACGGGACTCGAACCCGCGACCCCATGCGTGACAGGCATGTATTCTAACCAGCTGAACTACCACTCCGTTGGGGCTGCAAATATACCCTTCATTTTTTATTACACAAGCTATTTTTTAAAAAAATTAAATTTTCTATTCTAGTGTTGCAAATACCTACCCCCATAGCCCTGACTGTAAACGCGTTAGTTTTATATACAACATGTTGTTTAAAAAAGACAATAGCTGTACACAAAAACAGACTGGTGTGTGTTATTTTAGACTAAGCTAGTAAATGCCCCTAAAAAAACCGGATAAGGAAACATCAAAATAATAGCAAACTTTTCGCAGCGTCTCTACACGAATATCTATTCTGCCTGACTCTAAACGGGCGATATTTATATTGGTATCAGCATAAAATTTCTCCTGCGTAACCTGGTTTTGTCGCCTCAACCGTTTAATTTGAAGCGACACCTTTCGCTTGAAGGCCTCATCGGAATTGTTAATGTACTCAAAATCAGTTAGTAACATAGGTGTCTGCTTTTAGCGGTTTAAGAACGATAAAAATAAACTATTAGTTGATTAGCCCGTAAATTAGTTTTAAACAAGCAATTTGATTTTTCAAATATGACTTATAGGTCAGTAAATGGTGGTAATTATGGCGCTAATTTTGTTACAACGAACGCGGCCCTGCTATATATCTATGAAAAACGTGTTGCAAATGCCATAAATGCTATGAATTCTCAGACGCCCAGGCTGAGGTTTTTTGTTCTTTGTTTTGGGTTTAATCAATAGTTTAAATTAATTAGGGGAAAGGGAGCTTCAAAAGAGCTCTCTTTTTTTTTGGAAGAAATTTCTAATGTATATTTATTAAAAGTGTGGCAATATGAATTTCGAGTTGACGGAAGAACAGCTGATGATACAGAAGGCCGCGCGGCAATTTGCCACGCAGGAGCTTAAACCCGGTGTGATTGACCGCGACGAGTTACAGAAATTTCCGAAGGAACAAATAATAAAACTAGGTGAACTGGGTTTTTTAGGCATGATGGTATCGCCCGATTATGGTGGTGGTGGGATGGACACCTTATCATATGTACTGGCTATGGAGGAGTTTTCAAAAATTGATGCCTCCGCCTCTGTGATAGTGTCAGTTAATAATTCTTTGATTTGTGCGGGGCTGGAGACCTACGGTAATGAAGCACAAAAGCAAAAGTATTTAGTGCCTTTAGCTAACGGAAAACATATTGGCGCATTTTGCGTGTCTGAACCCGAGGCGGGATCAGATGCATCGTCGCAACTAACAACAGCCGTAGACATGGGCGATTATTATTTGCTGAACGGTGTTAAAAACTGGATAACCAATGGCTCATCTGCTACCACCTATATTGTTTTGGCGCAAACTGACGCTGAAAAAGGTCACCATGGCATAAACGCGCTGATAGTTGAAAAAGGAATGGAGGGCTTTACTGTTGGGGCAAAGGAAAACAAGCTAGGTATACGCGCATCAGACACTCATTCGCTGCATTTTACAGACGTAAAAGTACCTAAAGAAAATCGGATAGGCGAAGACGGTTTTGGCTTTTCCCTGGCCATGAAATTGTTAGAAGGCGGACGTATCGGAATAGCCGCGCAGGCGCTAGGGATAGCGGCCGGAGCATATGAGCTGGCGTTAAATTATTCTAAGGAGCGCAAAGCTTTTGGCAAAACACTGGCGGATATGCAGGCCACGCAATTTAAACTGGCAGATATGGAAACAGAAATTGAAGCGGCCCGTATGCTCTGTTACAAAGCGGCATGGTTAAAAGATAACGGACAACCATATGGCCACGCCAGCGCTATGGCTAAACTCTTTGCATCGCAAATTGCCATGAAAACTACAATTGAAGCGGTACAAATACACGGCGGCTATGGCTGCGTTAAAGAATATCATGTTGAACGCCTGATGCGGGATGCCAAGGTGACGCAGATTTATGAAGGGACATCAGAAATTCAACGCATTGTCATATCGCGCGACATACTGAAGTAAGGGAGCCTTTTTAATTAACTTTGATTTGATAAATTTTTTAGAATGAAGATATTCAGATTCCATCCCGCATTATCGGTAATAATTTTGTTTTTGGCCGGATGTTCAAAACCGCAACTGCAAACAGGCATTTGGCGCGGCGCGTTAAAAACAGCTTCAGGAAATGAAATTCCTTTCAACTTTGAAGTTATTGATACAGCCGGCAAAAAACAACTTGCCATATTTAACGGCGCTGAGCGCTTTAAAGTAACAGATGTAACTGTCAATGGCGACAGCGTTGCCATTAAAATGCCCTTGTTTGAATCGGAGTTTAAGTTAAAACTGCATGAAGGGACGCTTTCAGGCAAATGGATCAAACATTTGGCAGACAGTGATGCCGTAGTTGGCTTTGATGCCGTTTACGGAGATACCGCTCGATTTATAACGGACAAAAAACCGATAGCAGATATTTCCGGCCGCTGGGCGGTTGGTTTTGGTGAAGGCGAAGAAAAAGATTTTGCCGTGGGCGAATTTAAGCAGCACGGCGCTAAGCTTACAGGTACATTTTTAACTACAACCGGCGATTACCGTTTTTTAGAAGGGGTGGTTAATGGAGATAGTTTATACCTATCCTGTTTTGATGGTGGGCACGCATATTTGTTTAACGCCAAAATTAAAGGCGACAGTATTACCGGTGGCAAATTCTACTCAGGCAAAAGCGGACAAGACGTTTGGACTGCTGTTAAAGATGAGAAGGCCCAACTGCCCGACGCTTATTCGCTTACGGCATTAAAGCCAGGTTTCAAGAAAATAGATTTTACTTTTAAAGATCTTGACGGAAAAAAGGTTTCGTTAACCGATGATCGTTTTAAAAACAAGGTTGTCATCGTACAGATCATGGGATCATGGTGCCCGAACTGTATGGACGAGACAGCCTATCTGGTAAATTACTATAAAAAATACCAACCTAAGGGTGTCGAAATTGTTGGCTTGGCCTACGAGCGTACCACTAACTTTGAACGTTCGCAAAAAGCATTAACGCAGTTAAAGGATAGGTTCAATATACCCTACCCCATTTTGATTACCGGTTATACCCCTGCCCGGGGCGAGGCGGCCAAAAGCCTGCCAATGATGGAGAAAGTGCTTGGCTTCCCAACAACTATCATTATCGATAAAAAAGGAGATGTGCGTAAAATACATACCGGCTTTAGTGGCCCCGGAACAGGCGAACACTATATTGAATTTATAACCGAGTTTGAAAAGCTAACAGACGATCTGTTAGCCGAAAAGTAAAAACCCAAACCCCTCTCCGCTTGCGGAGAGGGTAAACAAGGGGTGGTGCAGGTTTTAGGTTATCCGTATCTTATTTATTCAGCAGCAAGGGTGTTGCTTTTGGCCACATTTCTAGTGCTTTCTGCAAGGCGAATAAATTCAGCCCGGTAGCCTTGCTCGTCTTTTCCTTTGGCATTTTTAGCTAGAGTGATCAGCTGGTTAAAGTTTGAGCTTTGTTTAAACTGCGAATTACGCAGCAGTAAACCATACTCGGCAACGGCGGCGGCAAACCGCATATCTTCTGATGCGTTGCTCAGCTCAATTGTTTTGTTTTGTACCACAATTGATTCCATTTTGCTTACATCAGCATTAGGGTCCTTGTAGCGGAACTTCACAGTCATCAACTCGTCGGATGCACTTTTCGCTTCTGCCTTTAGCTCTTTTTGATATTTAAGCGGATCAACATTCCCTGCAAACGCATCATCTTTTACACCAACCGGAATTACCTCATAAAGTGCGGTAACATTATGGCCAACGCCCATATCGCCGCCCAATTTGGCATCATTATTAAAATCTTCTTTAGCTAACAACCTGTCTTCATAACCTAATAAACGATAGGCCTGTACTTTGGCAGGGTTAAACTCCACCTGTAGTTTCACGTCTTTGGCAACAGTAAACAGCGTACCGCCAAATTCTGTAACCATAGAGCGGGTAGCCTCGGTAACGTTATCAATATAAGCGTAGTTGCCGTGGCCCTTATCAGCCAATAGTTCCATCTTGCTGTCTTTATAATTACCCATGCCGAAACCTAAAATAGAGATGCTTACACCGCTTTGGCGTTCTTGTTCTATCAGCTGCTCCATATCCTTATCGCTTGATTGGCCAACGTTAAAGTCACCATCGGTAGCCATTACAATACGATTATTGCCGCCTTTTTTAAAGTTTTGGCGGGCAATGCTATAAGCCAGCTTGATGCCGGCACCACCCGCTGTACTCCCTCCGGCACCTAACTGGTCAATAGCATCTTTAATTTTTTGTTTCTGATCGCCAGGAGTTGAAGGCAACACCAATCCCGCAGAACCGGCATAAACTACCATAGCCACATGATCAACCGGGCGTAGCTGATCCACAAGCATTTTCAGCGATGTTTTTACCAGCGGCAGCTTATTAGGCGAATCCATCGACCCGGAAACATCCAACAAAAACACCAGGTTGCTTGGCGGAAGCTTGGCATTATCAATTGTTTTAGCTTTTAAGCCAATGCGCACTAATTGGTGTTTTGCATTCCATGGAGCAGTGGCAACCTCTGCTCTAATGGCCACCGGCTTGCCTGCTGCAGGTTCAGGCAGATCATATTTAAAATAGTTGATCATTTCCTCAATCCGTACGGCGTTTTTTGGGGGCAACTGACCGGAGTTGATATATCTGCGCACGTTAGCGTAAGATGCAGCATCAACATCGGTAGCGAATGTGGAAAGCGGGGTAGTTGTTGGATTGATAAATTGATTTTCAATTATCCTGCTATATGATTCATTATTAGGGCGAGGCGTTTGTATAATGACTTCATTCAATTTTTTGTCGTTATTAGTTTTAAACTGAAGCGTCTTGTCGGGGGCTCCCGGCCTTACCCCGGACATACTCGCGTGATCTCCGTAATCCTCTACAATTTGGAGTCTTTCAATGATATCAGATGGCAAGCTCTGAATTGCCTGCGCGGCATCACCACCCATGTAATCTTTGCCGCTCATTCTCAATTTTGTTACCGGTTGCCCTTGATAGGAGAAGTACCCATTTTGGTTAACCGCTAACCCTTCAACTTTTTTAAGCATTTCATCAGCGCTTGCATTTGGTCTTACATTATAATTACTTACGGAATACGCTACCGTATCTGATTTATATATTATGTCCCTTTTCAGATAAACATTCAACAAATTGCTTTTGCCAACACGCAAGGTTTCCGGCTTATATCCTTCCGCATAAAATATTAATTTGTATTTGCTGTCGGCAAGGGCGATTGCATAATGGCCTTTTGAATTGGTATACACAGGCTTGTTGTTCCCTTCCACTTTTACGGTTACTCCTGTCATGGGTTTTTTATCAAACGCGTCGTAAACCGTTCCGTTAATATTTCTTGGCGCGGTAGGCCCAACATGTGCAAGGCAAACGGCGACTGTTAACGCAATAAAGTAAGTTCTCATAATAATATTTTTAAAGATTTATGGATTTCTGCCTGTATGATGCGTCATAGTATTAGTTTTCCATAAACGATGTAAAAAAAATTATTTTAGATGCCTGATGAACTTTCTTAAAAGCCACAACCATAAAGACAAGCCTGCGGATGAAACCCTGCTGTTACGGTACCGGGAAACCGGCGATCTGGAGGTGCTTGCGGCTTTGTATGAAAAATACATGCACCTGGTTTATGGCTTGTGTATAAAGTACTTAAAAGATAAAGACACCAGCAAAGATGCCGTAATGCAAATATTTGAGGAGTTGATCACCAAATCTGCACGGCATGAGGTTAGTAATTTCAAAAGCTGGCTACATGTGCTTACGCGTAATTTCTGCTTGTCGCAAATGCGGTCTGTCAAGAATAAGCAAACCGAATCTTTAGATGGCATTGCAGAAATGTCTGACGGTGCAAAGCAAGACACCGGCTGGGATGACGAAATGTGGAAACTGAATCATTGTAAACAAAAGCTTTCGCAGGAACAGCGAACGAGCATTGAATTGTTTTTTATTGCTGACAAATGCTACAAAGAGATAGCCGACAGCACCGGATATGCGGTTAACGAAGTAAAAAGCTACATCCAGAATGGTAAACGGAATTTAAAAATTTGCATGGAGAAGAATCGTGGGAACAAGTAAAACAAACATATCGAAAATTGACAAGTACGTTAAGGGGAAACTTAACCCCCAGGATATGCATCAGCTGGAGCGCGAAACCTATGATGATGCTTTTTTGAACGAAGCAATGGAGGGCTTTGAGGAAATGCCTGATGACGACCATGAAGAAACGCTTACTGATCTTAAAATGCTATTGCACAAACGGGCAAGCAAGGATAAGAAAGGTACGTTAATTATGTGGCGTGTTATGCCGATTGCCGCAAGTGTGTTGGTTTTGTTAGGTGTTGGTTATTGGTTTTTAACCTCAGACGCTGTAGAAAATCAAAATACATATACAAAGCCGAAGGATAGTAAAAGCCAGATGGCGGTTATCAAAAACGCAGCCCCGAAAACAACTCCAGCCGACCGCAAGCTTACTGCTGATGCACGTATTGCACCTAAAAATATCGAAGCGCCTGAACCAGTCTTAAGACAAGTAACAATTAAAGGCAATCCATCCATCAAATATAAAACGGACACCGTTGGGTACATAGCAAGTGATTACAAGGTAAGGAACAACGCGAGTGTTGATGAAATGCTTAAAAAGGCAGAAGGATTTGAAGTAGATCCAAACGGAACCATAACCTTTAACGGTCAATCTGTGACAAAAGCTCGCCTGAACGGAAAAGATTATTCGGGAGGTGATGTTGCGCAGGCAATTAAAAGTCTACCTGCTGATATAATAGAGAAATTTCAAATAGTGGATGATTGCGGCGATCAGGCAGGGAGAACGGGGATTAAAAGCGGTAACCCCGAGAAAATTCTTAACCTTACTATCCAAGCCGATACGGTGTTAAATAAAAATAACGGAACAGGTTTTAATACCCCACCGTTGTCTGGTTTTATTGTTGATAACGGATATGTTAATAAAAACGATACTATTCCGCAACCACCGATGCCTGTTGCAGGATGGAAAAACTACCAAATCTACCTCCAACAAAACGCAAAAATGCCTGATGGATCTACCGGCGCGGTAACGTTATCATTTTTTATTTCACCAGCTGGGAAAATTTCCAACGTTCGCACGGCTTTAGCAAATAACAGTGAAATGAGCACGAGAGCTATACAAATTATTAAAAGCGGGCCCAAATGGTTGGGTGCGAAAATGCATAAGCAAGTACGTTTAACAATAATGTTCCTGCCGAAATAGTAAGGTTTATTACGCCCTCTCCTCCCATATCATACACAAATGCAATATAGTCTCAACAGCCTTTTGCATATCCTGTACCGATACCCACTCCTGCTTGCCATGAAAAGCGTGCTCGCCCGCAAAAATATTGGGGCAGGGTAAACCCATGAATGACAGGCGCGAACCATCCGTGCCACCGCGAATGCTGCACAGTTTGGCATCCAAGCCTGCCCGTCGGATAGCCTCCATACCATATTCCACAATCTGCGGATACTGGTCCAGCACGTTCCTCATGTTGCGGTATTGTTCCTTTATCTGTAGCTCATAGCTGCTTTCCGGGTACTCTTTTAATACGTTTTCGGTAATTTTTTTGATCACTCCGGCATATTCTTCCAGCTTTGCATCGTCGAAGTCGCGGATAATAAAATCAACTTCAGCCTGTTCCACATGGCCGCTTATGTTTACGGGGTGCACAAAGCCTTCCATTTCTTCTGTTCCTTCCGGCGATAAATTGTACAGCAAAGCCGCTACTATGCGCCCCGCTATTTTTATTGCGCTCTGCATTTTACCCTTTGCAAAACCGGGGTGCGAACTTATACCATGAATAATAAGCTTTGCCCCATCGGCAGAAAAAGTTTCATTCTCCATATTGCCTGCGCTTTCGCCGTCAATAGTATAACCCGCATATGCCCCAAGTTTTTGCATATCCACCTTGTCCACCCCACGGCCTATTTCTTCATCGGGCGTAAACAATATGCGGATTTTGCCATGTTTTATTTCCGGGTTTTGCATCAACTGATAACAGGCATCCATAATTTCGGCTACCCCGGCCTTATTATCTGCCCCTAACAAGGTGGTGCCGCTGGCGGTAATGATGTCGTTACCCAATTGGTTTTTCAGATCAGGGTGCTCATCCAACTTCAAAACCTGCGATGGATCATCTGGCAGTACCAACTCCTGCCCCTGATAATTTTTGTGGATTATTGGCTTTACACCCGCTCCACTACAATCGGGCGAGGTATCCATATGTGAGCAGAAGCAAATAACAGGTACGTGAGGCTTTTCTGTATTTGCCGGTATGGTGGCATACACGTAACCGTGTTCATCCAAGTGCGCGTCTGTAACACCTATTGCTAAAAGCTCCCCAACCAGCAATCGCCCTAAATTCTTTTGTTTTTCTGTTGACGGGCAGGTTGTTGAAGCCGGATCAGACTGTGTATCTATAACTACGTAGCGTAAAAAACGTTCGGCAACTGTAAAGCCTTTAGCTAACTTAAAGTTCATATATTTGCAGCGGTTAAAAGGTTCCCCTATTTGTTGTAAAAATGATTAAATTTTAATTGTGAAAAAGCTGCTTTTATTTTTTTCTCTGATAGTTACGGCTGTCGCCGCTAAGTCACAATCCTACAATTATAACATGTTTGGTGTTGGCGCAAATGTAAGCGCGGTTTATCCTTATGCTGATTTGCCTATCGGCAAATACTCCATTGCTTTTAACTTAACCGGATATTATAATTTTTCGCCGTACATTCCTATTGGGCTTGAGTTTCAAACGGGTACACTATCTGGCGGGGATAGAAAGCTGGATGTTCATGGCAGGCAGTATACCAACAGCTATAAGGCGCTAATAGTACATGCTGATATTTACGCCGGACAGCTTTTGGATTACGACTTTAACGCCTTTAAACGCGTTATAAAAGATTTTTACGTAGGTGCCGGCGTTGGTGTAATAAACAATAACCTGACGGACATTGTACGCGTGCAACCAGGCAAAGACTATGTTTTTCCGGGGACAAACAAAAGCTCAAATATTGTGGTTCCGCTGCGGGTGGGCTATGAGTTTAGAATAAATAACAACTTTGGCGAGCAATTTATGGGGATTAATGTTGGCTATATAACTAATATTACCTGGGGCGAGGGTATTGACGGTTATGCAGATCCGGCAAGCCAGTTTAAAAATAATGCGCTCGACCAATACAGTCAAATAGTTGTAGGCGTAAAATTCAACTTCGGGCCATCGCGGTCATTTTACAAACTTATTGATTAGGGCTTGAATTTAGAGCTACTGCGCGATCATTGCCTGGCCAGGCCGGGAGCTACAGAGGGTTTTCCGTTTGGAGAGGATACCCTTGTTTTTAAAGTGGGTGGAAAGATGTTTTTGTTGACGGGCCTTAGCAGCGGTAATAGCTTCAACGTAAAGTGCGAGCCGGAGCTGGCTATTGAGCTGCGCGAAAGACACCCGGAAGTACAGCCGGGCTACCATATGAACAAAAAGCTATGGAACACCGTTTTTATGGATGGCACACTGAGCGATAAGCAACTGTTGGAAATGGTTGAACACTCTTACAGCCTGGTGTTTGCAGGCCTACCAAAAAAACTTCAGGCCGAAATTAATAGATCAAAAACCTAGTAACCATGATGGAATACCTCACAATGGCCCCTGTTGCCTCGTTCATTTTCGCCATAACATTAGCGTTTTCTATAATGGCATTTTCAAACGACCAACTGTATGGAAAAATGATACTGCACCCCTACAGCGTTGCGCGGAAACAGAATGTGTTTACCGTGATAACCAGCGGCTTGATCCATGCCGATTGGATGCACCTGGCATTTAACATGTTCTCTCTTTATGCTTTCGCTTTTCAACTGGAAGTTTACATGGGACATTGGCAGTTTG
>Ga0247814_10000384_pt1 | contig 35902 bp, 38 predicted proteins | sample UWRJL179409R1_FD_179947 | JGI IMG/M metagenome (GOLD analysis project Ga0247814, IMG submission 179947) | Plant litter microbial communities from Arlington Agricultural Research Station in Wisconsin, United States - UWRJ-L179-409R-1 | ecosystem: Environmental > Terrestrial > Plant litter >... | reverse complement strand
CAATACATCCTGCGCGACGAATCCATGCACCTGAACTTCGGCATCGACGTGATCAACCAGATCAAAATCGAAAACCCGCATTTGTGGGATGCTGAGATGAAGGAAGAAGCGACCCAGATGATTCTGCAGGGTACGCAGTTGGAGATCGAATACGCACGTGACACCATGCCTCGCGGCGTACTGGGCATGAACGCGGCGATGATGGAGGACTACCTGAAGTTCATCGCTAACCGTCGTTTGAGCCAGATTGGTTTGAAGGAAGAGTATCCAGGGACGACTAACCCGTTCCCTTGGATGAGCGAGATTATGGACTTGAAGAAAGAGAAGAATTTCTTTGAGACTCGCGTGATCGAATACCAAACTGGTGGTGCGTTGAGCTGGGACTAATAGTCTCGCTCGGCATGATTTGACGATTGCTGCCTGAGTCGACAAGTCGAGAAAGCAAAAAGCCCCGATCTGATCGGGGCTTTTTTATGGGCGATAGGTAAACCTTTTTAGGCCTACGCCACAGCGTTCAATCTCCTACAGCACTTACAGTCGCTTCCCATTGAAGCATGCTGCGAGCACTACTAAGCTCTATCGCAGGTGCCTAAGAAACGCCCAACGTAGAAAGCTTGGTCAGTGACACAGACGTGTAATTCGTCGGTGGCAACGGCTCTGCTCGTTGGGATTTCTTAAGTCCGCTCTACGTTGGGGTTCGGCCCTCCCAAAATCCAAAACGTAGAGGTCATAGATATGTCTGATCCATGCTCGGTAACTGTTTTCTCTCGCCACAATCTTTCTCTGCATGCCCTTCTACTCGAAAACCAGCCATGGTTCTCCGCCCGGGATGTTGGCCGTTTGATGGGCTTCCACCTGAATGATCGGGTGGTCAACAAGCTAGATAGCGATCAACGCCGCGTCATGCGGATCGAGTACGTTCGAGAACCAGAACAGCATCTGATGCTCAGTGAGTCTGGGGTGTATGCGCTATTGGTGTATCACTACGTTCCGGGGAATCGGTTGTTGCGTGAGTGGTTGACCAATGAGGTAGTGCCAACCTTGCGCGATGCTGCGGATTCAGGAGATTCAAATCGGCCAATGTTGAGTTTGTTGGATTGGCCGGAGATGTCTTTGAGTTTGTTGCATTGGCAGGATGAAGGCTGGATTCGGCTTCGGGATATGCCTTACCTGTTGAACGATCAAAATCCACGACGAGCTTCTCTAGAGAAGCCCTGGTGGCGGAGGGTTACGCAGGTGTTTCAGTTCTCGAAGCACTCGATGGGTTAGGAACAAGTTTGTAGGACCGCGCAGGATTCGTCGTTATTTCCTGTAGGACTTTTCGTAGACAGATGTGATGGCCACTCAGTATCGTCCGAGGGTTTTCAACCCTCGGCGATTGTATGGACACGGAAAAAAGTAATAGCGATTGGAGTGACGTAGAGATTCAGGCGGCGGTCGACGCCTATCTCAAAATGCTGGCACGCGAGCAGAGCGGCCAGAAATTCGTCAAGACTGAGGAAAATCGAATCTTGCGTGAAGGCCCTTTAGCCGGTCGGACTAAAGGCTCGGTCGAGTTTCGGATGCAGAACATCTCTACCGTGCTGGTAGAAATGGGTCGAACGCGTATTGAAGGCTACAAACCTGCCAAGAATGTTGGCGCGAATGTAGCGCGCAGCATCCGTAAGGCACTTGATGCTTGTACTGTTCTGACACTTGAAGATTCTGATCCAACGGCGGACGAAGCATTGCTCGAGCAACGCGCGGCTAAATTTGAGCGAAAGCAATTTGATTACGTCCCCAAAGGGATAAAAACACCAATCCAAACGACTTCCACTAGAAAGGTTTACTTTCGCGATCCTGAATTGAGGGGTTGGGTTCGTCAGCAAGCCAATGGAAAGTGCGAAGGTTGTGGCAAAGCAGCGCCATTTGAAAAGGATGGGAAACCGTTTTTAGAAGTGCATCACGTCAAGCACATGTCGCAAAAGGGTTCGGACCTTGAGACGAATGTTGTGGCGTTGTGTCCTAACTGTCACCAACGTTGCCACCATTCGGACGACAGAGAGACTTTCACTGCATGGCTGTATGACAACGTTGGAAGACTCGAAAAGGAATAATCGCGGTTTATCTGACTAACCGTATTTGCTGTTCTTGGGACTACTACGCAGCCAAGCGGGAGCAAGCTCCTTCTCCACAGGGTGATGCGTGGCCTGCAATTGCGGTGTGAGTATTGAAATCTGGCTGATGCCAAGAATCGCCAGCACGCTGCCTCCCACAAATCCCGCATCATCCTGAAAACAATCAGTGCAACCCGCGCCGCCTCCCGCTATTAATACCCCTCCCCCACTCAAGGATCCGAGCCCCACCATGAAATTCGATCTCGCCTACTGCCTCAGCCTCGACGACAAGTTGTCGATCTATGATGTTCGCGATCTCAATTTCGATGAGACGGTGGCGTTTGACTCTGCGAAGGAACACTTCCAGTGCCCCAACGATGCTTGTCGTTCGGCGTTCGAGGCTTCCAATGAGTTGGGCACGTTCAACGCCAAGAACGTGAATTACGTGCGCACGCCGCACTTCAAGAATCTGCCCACTACGCAGCATGTGGCGGGTTGTCCGTATGTGAGTTTGAAGGCTTCGGCGTCTGGCGTTGAGACGGCGGATGGCGAGGTGGATGACGGGCGTGAGGAACACTTCCCATCGGAGTTGTTGCTGACACGGCGTGAGTATGTGCGCAAGCCTGTCGCGCCAGCGGGGGTGGCGGATGTGTTGCGCGATGATCCGGTGCGGGCGGCGGCGGACGGTGGTAAAGAGTCGGCGAGTCGTGAGTCGGCGCCGGACAAGACCAGTGTGTTTGCGCATCCGGTGGAGTGTTTTGTTTCCAACTTCGCGGACAAGGAGTTGCTTAAGCGTATGCCGTTGAAGGTCGGTGAGCATACGGCGCCGTACAGTTCGTTCTTCAAGAAGATCGAGTATCTGACGGACAACAAGGGGCTGATTTACTGGGGGCGGATCAAGAAGATCGAGGACTTCCACAGCGGTGCCAGTTTTCGTATCGATTTCGAGGACAAGGTCTGGTTCAAGAAGCCTGAAGACAGTAAGAAAAAGCCGTATCCGGTCAGTGTTTATCTGAACAAGAAGTTGATCGATAACTACCGCAAGCGCAAGGCGTTTCTGGAGGAGATCAAGCACGCGGCGGATAGCGACAAGGCGTTGTTCTGTTTCTTCTATGGGGTGACGCCGGAGTTGAAGCAGGTGCCTGGCAAGAAGAACCCCGAAAAGCCTTTCGAGGTCTTCAATGCCAATATCGAGAACCTGGATCACTTCATTATTCGTGAAGCGCCGGGGCTGGAGTGATGGTTAGCTTTGGGGCAGTTGCAGTTTTACGGCGCCGGGGTGTTGTTTGACGACGGAATACGGCAGGATCGACCACTCTGGTTCATCGCAAACACGTTGTATGCGCGGGAAGTACGGTCCGAGGTAAATGCCCTTGGCAGTGAAGTGCCAATTCAAAACGCTCCAGACATTTTCATCGGTGTAATCACAGCTGTCCTCATCACCGTCGGCTGGTTTTTTCATTTCGTTGGGATACAGCGTTGTGAATTGTTTGATCAGCCACGGCGCCAACACATCGCTCTGATTGCTGGCGTTTGCTCCAGTCGAAGTATTCTCGCGTTCGCCAACCCACAACACGTCTTGCAGCTTTATGTCTTGGCCCGTGTGAACATTGAGGTTGAGGGGGGAGTTACTGACATCGGGGTGCGCGCCACCACAGTCATACCCGGTATTGATGTTCAGACTGACCACGTCCGGTGACAGGAACGTGGGCGCGACACTCTGATACTGCTCGGCATTTTCGCCACCTTGCAGCATGCAGGAGTGGTAGCTAATGACCTCTCGCCACAGTCGCTCAAGCAATAGTTGATTGATGCGTAGTTGATCTTGCGCCGGGTAGCCGGACGCCACGCTGAACAACGAAATTTTCGAATCCGGTTCGACCCACCACTGCAGGTTATAACCCATGAAACTTTCAGTCTTCGCGGGTTTGAGTTTGAGTCCCTGTAAACGCAAATACTCGTAGGGTTCGCTCTTCGGCAGTGTGGCAATGAAAGGCAAAGTCGTTGATGTCGGCGCTGGAAGTTCGGCTTCGGCAAGTTTCATCGGCAACTTCTTGCCCTGAGGACTTTGCCATTCGCCCTGCCAGCCATCAGCAGTGGGTTTCAGTTTCAGCGTTGGCAGCGGCTTGTCGTCGCCGTAACGATTGTTGCCCTCGGTCAGGCTCAGCGTGCTGTCCTGCAGCGAACCGCTGAGTGCCAGATCGCGATGATACTTCTCATAGAAATAACGCCCAGTCACTTCGTCCGGCTGTGTGGTATTGAGCTCCACGACAATCGGTGTCTTACCCAGCGTACCGATAAATACGCGCCGGCCATCTTCGGCATGGGCGGTGGAAATCAGTGTGAACAGCGCCGCGGCATATGGCGCCAGGCGCATCAGTCCCTTGAGCATGAATCAATCCTTGAAGGAGTCGGAGAACGCGTCGGCACACAGGCGCCGGCGCTGAAAAATACGCTGCGGATTATGGCGGGGGCAGCTTAACTATTCGAGTTTTCTTGCTCGTACTTTTCAAGCCAGGCTTTGCGCTCGAGGGCCGCAATTTCCCGAACCATTTGTTGGCGACGCTCCTTGGCAGCATGAAGCTGGACGTCATCAAGAAAGCAGTAATGACGCAGCCAGTGAAGCGCCATTTTCTCATCCGGAAAGTAGTAGGACTTGGCGCCCTTGCTGCTCCGGGGCGTGTCATTCATTTGCTCGTCGAATACCATCGCTGTGATTTCATCCGGTGGCAAAGACCCCGTATGGGCGACCTTATCCTGGAAAATCCATGCAATCTCATCAATGTGTTTTTGCGCGCTGCGATGACTACGCCGATAGAACCGTTGATGCTCACAAGTTTGTTTCAGCCGCGCCAACATCAACTCCGGGTTAAGCCACTGCCCGAGGTCATGATGATGGGCGTTGATCACTATCCCCTTGACCCAACGATCCACGAATCGATCAACAAAGTCTTCTGTGTCAGCCTTTTTCGCATCAGCGAAAATCAGGCAATAGCGGGTTTGAACGTGAATGACCAGCAACACATGCTTGCGTTGTACCGTTATCGCGTGCACCAGCCACTGCTCGTCAGCGCCGTTCGACGCATCATCTTCAATGATTGGGAACGGCGGATTAGCGTCCACCGGCGTGATCTTTTTGCCCTTGTGAACACGGCTGAAGAATTTGCTGGCGGCTTCGGTGCAATTGAAGATCAACATCCTGGTTCTCTGGTTATTGCTGGAGGACAGCGTTCAGTTATCGATTTTGATTTCTTCCGCTGTAGCCTGGCAATGGTTCATTTAAGCGAAATGCACAGCAGCACAATAATCAGCAACCCGATATAGACCCAGGCATGCACCCGATCCGGGATCCGCCCAATCCATGGCGCGGCCAAGCGAATCCCGATGAGCGAGCCAACCGTCAGCACCGCAAACGCCAGCAAATCCACATACCCGACAAACCACGTGCCCAAGTCAGCCTGACTGAAACCGGCCAACGCCATGTACGTCAGCGTCCCGGCTAACGCCACCGGCACACTCAACGGATTGGCCATGGACGTCGCTTGCGACATGCTCAATCCACAGCGGCGCAACAGCGGCACGGTCATGACGCTGCCTCCTACACCGAGAAACGTCGCGATGGCGCCGATGCCTACACCTCCTGCGGAAGTTTCCGAAGCGCCAAGTCGGCGTGGGATGACGTCTGCGTTTTGCGTGAGAAATCCTCGTCTGAGCATGCAGTCGACGATGGTCACGCCGAGGTAGCCGATGAATGCGTAGCGAATCACGTCGCCGCTGACCCACACCGCCGCTATTGCGCCAACGACCGCACCCACTCCGATAAACCCACCCAACGGCCACAGGTAATGACGGATGAGATTGCCGGCGCGGCGGTGTTTGTCGGTAGCGATCAGGGCGTTGACGATCATCACGCAGGTCGAAGTAGCGACAGCGATGTGCATTGCCGACTGGCTGATCGGGTCGTCGGCGCCGTGGCTGGCGGTGAGCAGGCGATACAGCAGCGGCACGACGACAAAACCGCCGCCGAAGCCGAACAGCACGGCGGTAATGCCGGTCAGGCAACCGAAGAGGGTCAGCAGTAAATAGAACATGTCGAGACGTCCGTGTAGGGAGAGCGCTCGACGATAGAGCGGCAGCGCTTGGCCTGCTTCAGCAAGTCAGCCAATAATGTTTGCGTTTACGCCAACCACCGGGAAACGCCTGATGCGCAATGTTTCGATTAATCTGCTGGATGACACACCGCGCGCGGTGGTGGCGATCGGTACGGATTATTCCCACGGTCACTTGCTGCCTTTTCACACGCATCGTCGGGCGCAGTTGCTGTACGGCGCGACTGGTGTGATGCAGGTAAGCACCCATGACGGCAATTGGGTCGTGCCACCGCAGCGGGCGGTATGGATTCCGCCAGGGGTGGCGCATGAGGTATTGATGCTTGGGGTCAGCACGCGCAGCTTGTACATCGAACCGGGTGCAGTGGATTTGGGGGAGCGCTGCCAAGTGATCAGCGTGTCGCCGCTGATGCGGCATTTGCTGATGGAGGCGGTGGAGTTACCGCTGACCTATGACTTGGGCGGACGCGACGGCGTGTTGATCGATCTGTTGCTGCATGAACTGACGCGCAGTGCGCCGCTGCCGTTGCACATCCCGCTACCGACTGACGGAAAGCTCCTGTCTCTGTGTCAGAACTTTCTGCATCAGCCGTACGCCCACCAATCACCACAGCAGTGGGCCGACCAATTACACATAAGCTTGCGCACCTTCAACAGACTGTTTCGCCAACAAACCGGGCTGAGCTTCAGCCAATGGCGTCAGCGCGCCTGCGTGGTCCTGGCGCTGGCACGCTTGGCCTCGGGTGAAGCGGTGACGCGCATCGCGCTGGACTTCGGTTATGAGAGCCCGGCGGCGTTCTCGACGATGTTCCGGCGGATCCTCGGGCAGGCACCGTCCGTCTGGTTGCAGGCGTCGAACTAGGGCAAATCGAAAATTGCGTTTGATCCCGGCCGAAAACAACTGTACAAAAACACAGTATATTTTCAATCAGCACTCTTGAGCCCGGAGCACACCATGGCCTCTCTTGCGATGAACCACATCCTCGAACGCATTGCCCTTTTCCAGTTCACCCCGACGCACTGCGTCCAGGCCCGAGCGATGCTGGGCTGGAGCGTGGAACAGCTATCGCGGGAGGCTGAGGTTTCGGTTGAAGACATTCATCGGTTTGAAGCACAGCAGGATGTCGCGGATGCAGCGCGACTGGCCCTCGCTTACCGGTTTGAGGCGCAGGGGCTGGTGTTTTTTCCCGGGTTTGCACCGGGGCGTAGTGCGAGTGTTCAGGGCGTGTCGTCGGAAGCGGTGGGGCGTGGGGACTTTGCGATGGCTGAGTAAGACAATCGCCCCCTTAGGGGCGAACCGTCTTCATCTGATCAGGCGTTCTGCACAACCCCCTCACTCTCCCCTTCCACCGCCAACCACCACGCCTCCCCGCGTTGCGGTTGAGCGATGTTAAACGCCTCACCCATCTGCGGCGTGGTAATCGAAATACTGCGTTCCCACGCCAGTGCCAGAATCCGGTCGAACGGTTCGTGCCAGGCGTGCATCGCCAAGTCGAAGGTGCCGTTGTGGATCGGGAAGAGCCAGCGGCCCTTAAGGTCGATGTGCGCTTGCAGGGTTTCTTCGGGCTGCATGTGTACGTGAGGCCATTCGACGTTGTAGGCGCCGGTTTCCATCAGGGTCAGGTCGAACGGGCCGTATTGTTCGCCGATGCGTTTGAAGCCGTCGAAATAACCGCTGTCGCCGCTGAAGAAGATTCGGGTGTCGCCGTCGACCATCACCCATGACGCCCACAACGTGCTGTTGCCGTCGAACAGGCCACGGCCGGAGAAATGTTGCGATGGCGTGGCAACGAAGCGAATGCCGGCAATCTCTGCGCCCTGCCACCAGTCGTACTGGCGGACTTTGCTGGCATCGATACCCCATTTGATCAGGGTGTCGCCAACGCCCAGCGGAGTCAGGAAGTAAGTGGTCTTGGCCGCGAGTTTGAGCACCGCCGCGTAATCGAGGTGGTCGTAGTGGTTGTGCGACAGAATCACCGCTTCGATCGGCGGCAACTGATCGATGCTGATCGGTGGCTGGTGGAAACGTTTCGGCCCGGCCCATTGCACTGGCGAAGCACGCTCAGCGAAAACCGGGTCAGTGATAAAGAATTTGTCGCGCAGTTTCAGTAACAAGGTCGAGTGACCGAGGCGATAGACGCTGTGATTGGGCGCTGCCAGCAGTTCTTCCCGGGTCAATGCCTGCACCGGAATAGGCGCGGCGGGCCGGGTGTTGCGCGGTTTGTGGAAAATCATGTTCCACATGATCCGCAGCATCTTGCGCAGACCTTCGCGTTGCACAGGTGCGTGGTTGCGAAACAGCCCCTGATTCTGCCGCGAGGCTTCAGGCGTGGATGTGTTATCCGGGATCGAAACTGGATTGGCCATGACTGAATGACTCCAGAAAAACCGCGCAATTCGCGGTTTTCCACGGTGGGACGATAAATGGCCAAAGCTGCACGCATAGGCCGAACTGTCTGGTTTTTAGATTGCGAGGATTAACGCAACATTACACTGATCGGTGTAGTTTCTAGGTTGCATCAAAGCGGATGACAAGTAAACTGACAAGTGTAATTTCATCTTTTCTCTGCCGAAGCGTATTTATGACAGCTCCACAGCGCCTCACCGACCGTAAACGCGAAGCCATTATCCAGGCGGCGATTGCCGAATTCCGTGCCCACGGATTCGAGATCACCAGCATGGACAAAATTGCCGCCACCGCCGGTGTATCCAAGCGCACGGTGTATAACCATTTCCCCAGCAAAGAAGAGCTGTTCGCCGAAATTCTCAACCAGTTATGGACACGGATCAGCGCCGAGCAAACGGTCGCCTATAACCGCGATCAGCCACTGAGCGAGCAGTTACGGCAAATGCTCCAGGCCAAAGTGCAACTGATGGCTGACGAGAACTTCCTGACCCTGGCCCGGGTGGCGATTGCTGCGACCATTCACTCGCCGGAGCGCGCGCAGAACATGGTCGAGCGCATGGGCGAGCGCGAGGAAGGTCTGACCGTATGGATTCGTGCCGCACAGGCCGATGGCCGCTTGAAACCGGTCGATCCGGAGTTTGCCGCGCACCAGTTGCAAGGGCTGCTGAAGACTTTTGGCTTCTGGCCGCAAATGTCGATGGGCCGCGCCGCGCTCGATGCCGATATGCAGCACACCGTCGCCGAATCGGCGCTGGAGATGTTTTTGGCGCGTTATCAGCTCTAACTCGCCTTTCTCCTGCACACGTCCTCGATTAAATGGCTCGGAAGGACACTGATTATTCGCGTTGGAATAAATGACAATGTCCGACAATCGACCGACGGACGGTCTGCCTGAAAAAATACTGCAAAGTATTTCAGGATGAATTTCGCGCAGGGCATCATGGAAAACCAACGCGGCAAAGGCTTGTCATTCGCCCGGCGCATTTACCTTCCCCGGGCCATCGGTCTGGGGATCGGTTTTTTCAGCGTCGGGGCCGCGTTGTATCCGCTGAACATGCCCGGCTGGGTTTGGGCGCTGTTGTTGTTCAACGGGTTCGCCTGGCCACATCTGGCTTATCAGATTTCTACTCGCTCGGCGTTCCCGTATCAGGCTGAACGCCGCAACCTGGTGTATGACTCGCTGTGCGGTGGATTCTGGGCGGCATGTTTTCAGTTCAGTCCGCTGACCACCGTGACCATCCTGTCGATGATGACCATGAACAACGTCGCCGCCGGTGGCTATCGATTGTTCGTGTTCGGCGCCCTCGCCCAACTCGCCGGCGTATTGCTGGGCTGGATGATCTTTGGTGTCCAATTCAGCCTGACGATGACACAGGAGCAAGTCTGGGCCTGCCTGCCGATGCTCACCCTGTATCCGCTGGCGCTGGGCATGGTCTGTTATCGCCTGGCGATCAAACTCTCCCAACACAAACGCGCACTGAGCGCCCTCAGCCGTACCGACAGCCTCACCGGCCTGCTCAACCACGGTGCCTGGAAAGACCTGCTGCACCTGAAATTTCAGCAGTGCCGCCAACACAACAGCCAAGCCACGCTGGCGTTGATCGACATTGATCACTTCAAGGCAATCAACGACAGCTTCGGGCACATCGTCGGCGATGCGGTGCTGCGGCAATTGAGTCACGACCTCAAACGCCTGCTCGATCAGCACCAGTTGGCCGGGCGCTACGGCGGTGACGAGTTCTGTGTGATCCTGCCGGCACTGCCGCTGAACAAGGCTGAAGCGCTGATGGAGCAATTGCGCCAGGCATTGCAGCAGTATCGTCATCCGCAGGTGCCAGACTTGCGAGTGGGTCTGAGTATCGGTCTGGCGCGGTATCAGCCCTTGTACAAGGATGCCCTCGACTGGCTGGACGATGCCGACAAAGCGCTGTACACCGCCAAACATAAGGGCCGCAACACTATCAACGTAGCCTTTAGCCGTACCGAGACGGACAACGCCGGCGCCTAAAAAATTATACAAAATTACAAATAATTACTTCCTTGTACAACTTTATGAAGTTTTGTATAAGTAGCCATCTGCCAGTTAAGGAATGCTGGCATTGAGCAGTCACCGCCGAATGCCGTCCGCGCATTCGGTCTGCCAGCGCGGAAATAGGGACTGAATCCTCGATCTTCCCCTTCTTCCAGAGTACTGCGAGCATGTTCTTCAATCGCCACAAAGCCGTCGTCGATGACCTTCAGCGCACCCTCACCGAACAAGCCGGCCTGCTCGACTCGATCAATCGCTCGATGGCGGTGATCGAGTTCGACCTCGATGGCGTGGTGCTGCGTGCCAATGACAACTTTCTCAAGACCATGGGTTACACCGCCGAACAAGCGATCGGCCAACCGCATCGGCGCTTTTGTACGCCAGAGTTCGGGCGCAGTGCTCAGTACACTGATTTGTGGTCACGCCTGAAAAACGGCCAGTTTCAGTCCGGTACGTTTGAACGGGTCGACGGCAAGGGTCAGCCGATCTGGCTGGAAGCCAGTTACAACCCGATCAAGGATGCCTCGGGCCGTGTGGTGAAAGTGGTCAAGTACGCCATGGACGTGACCGCCAAGGTGCAGCAGGAAAGTGAGGCCAACGCCAAGTTGCAGGCGATTGACCGGGCAATGGCGGTCATCGAATTCAACCTCGACGGCAGTATTCTCACGGCCAATCAGAATTTTCTGACGCGCATGGGTTACACCCTCGCCGAGCTGAAAGGCAAACATCACCGTTTGTTCTGCACACCGGCACTGGTCAACAGCAGTGCTTATGAGGATTTCTGGCGGCGCTTGAACCAGGGCGAGCTTTTTCAGGGTCAGTTCGAACGCGTGGATAAACGCGGGCAAACGGTGTGGCTCGAAGCCAACTACAACCCGGTATACGACGCTGCCGGACGCTTGTGCAAAGTGGTGAAATTCGCCTCCGACGTGACCGCCCGCGTCGAGCAACACGAGCAGGACGCACGCAGTGCCAGCGCGGCGTATCACATCTCGGTGGCGACGCGAAAAGTCGCCGAGCAAGGTACGCAGGTGATCCAGCAAGCCGCCAGTGAAATGCGCGAAATCGCCGAGGACATTGCCGAATCGTCGACGTTGATTGCGCAATTGGGTGAGCGCTCCGAGCAGATCACCGCCATCGTCAACACCATCCGCGCGATTGCCGACCAGACTAATTTGTTGGCGCTGAATGCCGCGATTGAAGCCGCGCGTGCCGGCGAACAGGGGCGCGGATTTGCCGTGGTCGCTGATGAAGTGCGACAACTGGCGGCACGTACCAGCGGCTCGACCGCGGAGATTTCCAGCATGATCGGGCTGATCCAGAACGAGACCCGCCAGGCCATCAAGAGTATGGAAGGCACCCGGGGTCGCGCGGCTGAAGGGGTCGAGTTGGCGAATCAGGCGGGGACGGTGATTCTGCAGATTCGTGATGGCGCCAGTGAGGCGGTGGATGCGGTGAGCATGTTTGCCAATGAGCGGGCGCCGGGCTAAAGGCAGGTAGACCGCGTCGTTGCCTTCGCGAGCAAGCTCGCTCCCACAGGGACTAATTTGATCACAATGTTTGTGAACACCCCGAATACCTGTGGGAGCGAGCTTGCTCGCGAAGGGGCCGGTCGCCATATCGCAGGGCTATAGTGACTACACGTCCCACGCCCTGCCGAGTGCACCATGACAACTGAAAAACCCGCAATACCTGAAACAGGTTCCGTCGATCACCTGCGCTTCCACCGCCCCCACGCCCACCTCAACACCACCTTCGGCAACGACACCTTCGCCCTGCGCGCCGAGGCGTTTGCACGCTTCTTCGGTACGCCGATGTTCCTCGGTGCGCAAACCCTGATTGTGCTGTTGTGGGTCTGCCTCAACGCGTTTGGCGTGACCACCTTCGATGTCTACCCGTTCATCCTGTTGAACCTCGCCTTCAGCCTGCAATCGGCCTACGCCGCGCCGCTGATTTTGCTCGCACAAACCCGTCAGGCCGCGCGCGACAAGGCACAAGCCGATGCCGATGCGCTACACCGTGAAGCGCTGGCGCAGGCCAATACCGAGCGTCAGGCCCAAGCCGCGAAGAACACCGCGCAACTGCTTGAGCTGCTGGAGCAGAACACCCGCCTCACCGAGATGACCAAAAACCTCACTGAACGTATCGCCAGCCTGACCAGCGAGCTGCACGATCACATGCGCCAGAACCCGCAGCGCTGATCACGATAAACGCAGCGCCCGCCCCAGCTCATCGAACAGTGTCACCACCGAGCGCAACGCCCGGCAATCCGGGCGCGTCAGCAGCCACAGCGCGGTGTCGTAACCGTGCAGCGGTTCGCTTAATGCCTGCAAACCGTCGGTGATCAGAAAGTCCGGTAACGCCGCCACGCCGAGGCCCGCGCGAACCAGCTCCGTGACTGACAACATGCTGTTGCATCGATAGCCCGGGGTGACGCCGGGCAGGTGTTGCCGACGCCAGGCGATGGTTGGGTGATCGGGTAAAAAGTCATCCGGGGCGATCCAGGTCAGCGCTGCCAGATCCGTCGCATCGACGGTTTGCAGATAGCGCGAACTGGCGCAGACCCGGTAGGAAATCTTCGCCAATTGCCGTCCGACCAGATGCTCCGGCGGCGTACGCGTCAGGCGCAGGGCGATGTCAGCATCGCGGCGACTGAGGTTGGCGAAATCGTTGGAGGTGCTCAGTTCGATAGTCAGCGCTGGGTATTGGGGCATGAACTGCGCCAGCGCCGGCAGCAGCAAACTCTGCAGCACCGAATCGGTACAGGTCAGACGCACCGTGCCGCTGACCACTTCGCCGCCCTGCTCCACGCCAATGCGCGCGGCCTCTAGTGCCTGCTCGGCGCGTTCGGCTTGCTCGGCCAGTGTCTGCGCGAGGGTTGTCGGCAGATAACCGGCGCGGCTTTTTTCGAACAGTTGCTGGCCGAGTGCAGTTTCGAGACGGCGCACGGCGCGAAACACTGTCGACACGTCGACTTTCAACAACTGCGAAGCCCGAGCCAGAGAGCCGCCGCGCACCAAGGCCAGAATCAGGGCAAGATCGGGGTAGTCGAGCTGATAGTGCGTCGCTGCATTGATCACTTGGGGAAACGCCCATATTGAGTGCGTGAACGCCAATCTATAGTGAGTGCCATCAATCAACAAGCGCAGGGAATCCCCATGGAAAACAGCGCCATCCGTATGGCCCTGATCGGCGATTACGACCCGCAGGTCACCGCACACCAAGCCATTCCCGTCGCCCTCGGTCTGGTCGCTGAACACCTCAACCGGACCGTGCAATTCGAATGGTTGCCCACCGAGCAGATCCACGCCGATACGCCGCTCGAGCGGTTCGACGGTTTCTGGTGCGTACCCGCCAGCCCCTACAAAAGTGAAGACGGCGCACTGCGGGCGATCCGTTTTGCCCGCGAACAGCAGCGCCCTTTCCTCGGCACCTGCGGCGGTTTTCAGCATGCGGTGCTGGAATTTTCCCGCAACGTGCTGGGTTGGGTGGATGCGGTACACGGTGAAACATCGCCCGAGTCTGAACGCGCGGTACTCACGCCGTTGACGTGTTCGCTGGTCGAAGCGGTGGACAGCATTTACCTGGTGCCCGGTTCGTTGATCGCCAAGGCGTACGAAACGTCGCAGATTCGTGAAGGTTATCGCTGCCGCTTCGGTGTGAATCCGCAGTTCGAACAGCAACTGTTGAACGATCGGCTACAGGCAGTGGGGCATGATTCGTCAGGGGATTTACGCGCGATTGAACTCAAGGATCACCGGTTCTTTGTCGCCACGCTATTTCAACCGGAACGTGCGGCGCTCAAAGGGCAGATCCCGCCGCTGGTGCGCGCGTTTGTCGAAGCTTGCATGGAGCCGCGTTGATGACTGATTGCTTTGCGGTGATTTTCACTTCGACCCGAACCGAAGGTGACAACGGTTATGCCGAGGCGGCTGAGCGCATGGATTTGTTGGTGCGTGAACAGCCGGGGTTTCTTGGAGTGGAGTCGGTTCGAGGGGCGGATGGCTTCGGGATTACGGTGTCTTATTGGCAGAGCGAAGCGGCGATTCTGGCGTGGCGGCAGAACCCTGAACATCGGCTGATTCAACAGCGTGGGCGCTCGGAGTGGTATTCGGCGTTTCATACGAGGGTGTGTCGGGTTGAGCGTGAGTATCGGTTCGGGCCATAAAATGGCGGCGCATTGGCGGCCGCCTTCGCGAGCAAGCTCGCTCCCACAATGGATTTGTGATCGACGCAGATCCAATGTGGGAGCGAGCTTGCTCGCGAAGAGGCCAGCATTGTCACAGAGCCTCTCAGCCGCGCACCAGACTGCGCACCGCCTCGATCTCCGGCACTTCAACCTTGCTCATATAAACGCGCAACGGCTCGGTGATGTTGATCCGGTCATCGATATGCTGATCCAGCAACAACTGAATCAAGTCGCGTTTAAGCGTCATGGTCTGCGCCGTCGCCGGCGCCCAGACGAATTCATTCACAGGAATAATGCCGTCATCGGCCACGTCCATGCCAAACGAATCTTCGCTGAAACGCACTATGTACTGACCGGTCTTGCGATTGAGGCCGACAAATCCTTTGAGATCGTCGGCGGCCTGGCAGATGAGTTGAGAGGTGATGCGCATGGTAAACCTCACGAAAGATGATCGATGGTTTACACGCAGGGCAACTGAGCGGTGCGCCCTCTGCCGGGACGTCTGCCGAGGGCAAGCGTACTGCAAACGGCGCCACAAAAGCTTAGGAAAATTCGCTTTTAATACGTTTATGTCGGTCTGGCGATAGCACGTAGTCGATTCAGTTGTTAAAAGGTACGTCTTTGAAAATGCCCTGCGAAAGGAACTCGAACATGCCCGCCACTTTCACCAAAAGCGCTCTGATACTGAGCCTGCTGCTCGGCCTCGGTCAGGCGCACGCCGCGACTCAGACGGACCCCGACGCAGTCGCTGCAACGCACGGTATTCCGCACCCAGCGGTGATCGCCCACCGTGGCGCTTCCTTCGATGCACCGGAATCTACCGCTGCGTCCTACCGACTGGCCCGGGATCTGGGCGCCGATTATCTGGAAATGGATTTGCAGCGTAGCAAGGACGGCGTGCTCTTCGCCTTGCATGACGACAACCTGCAACGCACCACCGACGTCGCCACCAAGTTCCCTGAGCGCAAGGACAGCCCGGCCACGGCCTTCACCATGGCCGAACTGAAAACCCTCGACGCCGGCAGTTGGTTCAACGCCAAGTACCCGGATCGCGCCCGCCCGTCCTACGCCGGACTGAAAATTCTGACCCTCGATGAAATCATCGACATCGCCCAGGCCAATCCGCAACACAAGCCGGGTCTGTACATCGAGACCAAAGAGCCGCAACTGTTTCCGGGGATCGAGAAAGACCTGAAAGAGAAACTGCAGGATCGCGGCTGGCTGAGTCCGGCCGGTTCGAAACTGGCGAAAAGTGCGCTGGGCGTGGGTCAGGGCAAAGGCAAGGTGATCCTGCAGACCTTCGAGAAAAACAGCCTCGAACTGCTGCAAAAAGAAATGCCGCAAGTGCCGAAGATCCTGTTGCTGTGGGTGGGCGCCGGCAGCATCGAGCCGAAATCCAAGGTGACGTTTGCCGAGTCCGGCGAGAAGGACAAAAACGTTTTCTACGGCAAGCAGGAGCCGAAGTCCGAAGCTGAATTCAAGCAATGGGTGGATTACGCCAAGGCCCAGGGTGCAATCGGCACCGGCCCTTCGGCGAAGCTGACCCATGACGGCGATCAGAGCTATTCGGATCTGGTGCAACCGTGGATGAACAAATACACCCATGATCAGGGCATGCTGGTCCACGTCTACACCGTCGACGAGCCAGTGGACTTCGAGAAAGTCATGGCCGCAGGCGTTGACGGCATCTTCACCAACCGCGCCAGCGAACTGTTGAAGTTCTATAAACGCCCGGCATCGGCCAGTGTTGATCAGGTGTTGAAGAACAACGGTTTCTGAGTGAACCAGCGCGCGCCTTTCAATCAGGCGCGCGCTGATCATCAAAAGCTTTGCACATTCTCAATTACAGAAATTCCAAGCATGTTTCTCAGCCCAACCAGAGCTTCAGGTAATGCTCCACCCAATACCAGGAACGTTCTGGCGTTCTGTGGTTTGAGCTCCACACTCTGACGCGCCTGCAAAACAGCTTTGTACTTTATGCACTGATAAAGACCTCGAACGATATCCGCTTCATCTGCTGTCGAAGGCTTGACTTCAACGCCGATTACCTCCTTGCCCCGCATAAAGAAAACATCAATCACATCGCCAGATGGCAAACGATGTTCTACCTCAGTAAGTCCTCTCTTGCCTGTCAGATTAAGAATCTCGGGATGTTGGGCAACGAACAACTTGAGTCGTCTATGTTCTTCTCCCTCGCCGCCGCCGCGGCGTGAGGCTTCTGCCAACAACGGAGCAAACACTGGTGCCAGCGGTTGCAGGTCTAGAGTCTCCAACACCTCGTTCCAGTGCTGATACGCATAAACCTCCCTTAGCTTGGCGTGGATAATGCTTTCTCGCTGCTTACGCGATTGTCTGCGATAGTTCTTCAGGTCATCTATAAACCAATCGATACCTTCACCCGGAATGCGGGTGGCTTTGTTTATCACCAGACTTTGCAATGGCGGGACCCTTTCTTTCCATTGTTCTTCCAGCTTTTGTAGAGACCTGCCCACACAACCCAAGACAAAGTTCAGGTTTCGTGGATTAGGCATACCCAACTCTTGCGCCAGGTCTTCATAGGTCACCGGGGTGGTCGCCAAAGCCTGCCGAACCAGGATCGGAAATGCCAATCTCGCACGTTGTTGATAAAGCTGATTGCCCCAAAGATTTTCCATTCCCGTCATGTCCTTGTTTCCTGTTGGTATGCAGACCGCTGATCAAATAGCTCACTTGGATACTTGGAAAGTGAGTGATTTCCAGTTGGAAAACACCGATTCGTTCACTTGAGCCCAGGCTCATTGATTAAGCCTGAATTAAGACAGCTTCGATACGCTGAACCCACTTGAACAGCTCAACCCATTCAAACGAACACCTAAAGGAATGAACCGATGAAAACTTTGACTGCCCTGTTTACCGCCGCTGCCCTGACTCTTACCGCTGGCCTGGCCCAGGCTGATGTCCGTGTCGACCAGATCCCGCAACTGGTCAAGGAAGGCAAGATCAAGTCGCTGGAGTCGATGAACGCCGAAGCGCTGAAACTGCATCCGGGTGCGACTATTACTGACACGGATCTGGATAACCACTTCAACGGTTATGAGTACGAAGTTGAGCTGAAGACAGCTGACGGTAAAGAGTTCGATGTGGACTTTGATGCGACCACTGGCAAGGTGTTGAGCAACAAGCAAGACACTTGATACCGAGCATAAAGAAAGCCGCACGATTGCAAGATCATGCGGCTTTTTTGTGTCTGGTGTTTGGCTTGGTTGATGTGTTGTCAGTGAGATTTTCTCCCCCTCACCCCAGCCCTCTCCCCCAAGGGGGCGAGGGGGAAGGGAGCAGATCTTCAAACCTTTCAAAACCTGAGTTCGACACAGGTCTCTCAAGTCGATGTACCTCCAACATCCACCTCGGTCAGTCCCCTCTCCCACCGGGAGAGGGCTAGGGTGAGGGGAAAGGGCATCACGCCGAGGTGCTGACCAGCGAACCCGAGGTGCTCGAGTCGGAGTCCTGCAACGCCTGCAACAGCGAGGCGGTAGCGGTTGACAGGGACGCCGAGGTAGCGGTGATCTGCGCTTGTGCGGCGGCTACTTCGGCGACCTTCGCATCAGAATTTTCCTGCTTCGCCTGAGCCGCTTGCAACGCCTGTTGCTCTTCCTGCAATTGCTTCTGCAACTCGGCAATCTGCTTGCGCAGTTCTTTCACCGAATCCGATTCTTCACTGCTGGTATCGCTGTCACCCGTCGGCGCCGCACCGCCGCCCGCAGCGACTTTGCTGGTGTCCGCTTTCACGCCAGTGCTGGCGGCTGCCGTGGTCGAGGTATCGTCACCGACGTCGCTGATCGCGGTTTTGCTCGAAGGTGTGGTGACGGTCTGATTGATCGAAACAGAAGTGATGCTGACCATGGAAAGGCTCCAATGCCGGTGATAGATAACCGGTCATCGACCACGGCCGCATCAATTTGAGATCGACTGTGTACCGACTCGGTATCCGAACCGGTACACGTCCGATAGCGTCAGGCGCTCAAGCGCGCGGTGACTTCGTTCAGTTGCCCGGACAGACCATGCAGATTCTGGCTCGCGCTTTCGGTGCGCTGTACGTTGTCGAGGTTGGTGCTGGCGATCGAAGTGATTTCGGTAAGGTTGCGCGAGATGTCTTCGGCCACCGAGGTCTGCTCTTCGGCGGCGGTGGCGATCTGACGGTTCATGTCGCGGATCGCTTCCACCGCGTGGGTGATGCGCTCCAGCATCGCCCCGGCCTGGGTCACTTGCTCAACGCTTTCGTCACTGCGTGTCTGGCCGCTGTCGATGGCTTGCGCCGCATCCACTGCACCGGTCTGCACGCTCTGAATGATCTGGTTGATCTCGATGATCGACTCGGCGGTGCGCTGCGCGAGGTTACGCACTTCATCAGCGACCACGGCAAAACCACGCCCGGCCTCACCGGCCCGCGCCGCTTCAATCGCAGCGTTGAGCGCCAGCAAGTTGGTCTGTTCGGCGATGCCGCGAATCACTTCCAGCACTTTGCCAATGCGGCCGCTGTCGGCTTCCAGACGTCGGATCACCGTAGCGGTGTTGGCGATTTCGCCGCGCATCTGGGTGATCGAGTGGATGGTGCTCTGCATGACCTTTTCACCCTGTTGGGCGGACTGGTCGGCATCGTCAGCCGCACGCGCGGCATCGGCGGCGTGACGCGCCACTTCCTGCGCGGTGGCGGACATTTCGTTCATCGCCGCGGCCACCTGATCGGTACGGTTGAACTGCTCGTTGGTGCCGCCGGCCATGGTCGTGGCGATCGCATTCAACTCGCCGCTGGCGCTGTCCAGATCACTGGCGCTGCGCTGCAAACGGTTGAAGGTATCGGCGAGAAAATCACGCAAGGTATTGGCGGCGGCAGCGAGGTTGCCCAGCTCATCCTGACGGTCGCTGACCACGCGTTCAGCCAGTTTGCCGCGACTCAACTGAGTGACGTAATCGATCAGCTTGCGGATCGGCTCGACCAGATTGCGGTTGACCAGCCACAGGCTCAACAGGCCAATCAACAGGGCCGAAGCGAGCATCACCAGCAGCCCCAGCCACACGGTGCGATCAGCCTCGGCACTGATCAGCGCCGACTGCGCGGTGCCTTGCTTGCGCAATTCGGCGACCAGTTCGCTCATCTGATCGCTGGCGGCACGGTCGACGCCTTTGACCGCCGCGTCACCCGCCGTCGGATCACCACCGGCAGCCACGTAGGCGTCGCGGCCCTTCTGGTAGGCGGAACCGAGTTGACGATGCTCATCACGCAAACGTTCGATGCGGCTTTTCAGGCTCGGTTCGATGCCTTTCTGGCTGGCCAGTTCACCGAGAATGGTCTGCACATCACGCTGGCGGTCTTCGAACTGACCCCAGTATTTGCTCAGATCCGCCGGTTGCTTGCCGCGCAGCAGGACGTTTTTCCATTCCTGCACCTGCACCTTGAATTGCAGGTTGGCTTCGTCGATCAGTTGCGAGGTGTGCAAGGGACCGGCGATCAACTGGCTGTAGCTTTGCACGCCGTTGGAGAGGAAATGAAAACACGCCAGCGCAATCAACAACACCGCCAGCAGACTGCCGCTCAGCAGGGCGAGAATTTGCGCTCTCAGGGATTTTTGCAGCATCGCAAGATACTCAGGACAAGGATGAGGAACGCCCGATAGAGCGTGAAATTTTGCCGGACATCCGTGTCGGCGAGCCTTGGTTCATGGCCAATGGCGCGCAACCTAACGCACCTGTGATCGGCGCGCCAGAGGGCTTCTTGAAGAAAATCCGACCGTCGGTAAGTCGCTGATTTGACGTCACTTTGCTGTCATATAAATGTCATGTGACATTGCGATGATGCGGCTCAGTGAACCTGCCATTTGCGCGACCGACTCACCCTCCTCGCAGCGAGCCTTCATGAACCACAGCCTCGATATCAGTCATCGCGATCCTGATCTGTTTGGCCTGCTCTACGGCTTTCGTTTTCTGCCCGGCGAACGTGGCCGCGAAGTCGATTCGGCCACTGCTTTGCGCTGTTTGCAGGACGACAATGAAAACGCTGAATTCCTCTGGCTACACCTGAACCTGGCCCACGCGGCGTGCGAGCGCTGGATGAAAAGTCATCTGCAATTGCCCGAAGAGTTTTTCGAGGCGCTGCACGAAGGCTCGCGCTCGACGCGCATCGAGCATGTCGATTCGGCGTTGTTGGCGGTGGTCAACGATGTGGTGTTCAACCTCAGCAGCATGGTTTCTTCGGACGTGTCGACGCTGTGGGTCTGTGTGCGCAGCAAACTGATCGTGAGTGCGCGTCTGCAACCGCTGCATTCGGTGGACAAATTGCGCTCGTCAGTAAAGGCCGGCGAACGCTTTCGTTCGCCCTCGGAACTGCTCGTGCACCTGCTGCGCGATCAGGGCGAAGTACTGACGCAGATCGTGCGCAAGACCAGCCTGAGTGTCGATCAGGTCGAGGACGAATTGCTCTCTTCGCGGCTGTCGACCAACCGCGCCGAACTGGGTGCCAACCGGCGCGTGCTGGTGCGTTTGCAACGGCTGCTGGCGCTGGAACCGGGCTCGTTGTTACGCCTGCTTAATCGGCCGCCGCCATGGTTGCAGAAGGAAGACGTCAAGGAGCTGCGCAAATCCACCGAGGAGTTTGCGTTGATCATCAACGACCTCACGGCCCTCGGCGAGCGGATCAAACTGTTGCAGGAAGAGATCGCCGCCAACCTCAACGAACAGAGCAACCGCACGCTGTTTACCCTGACGGTGGTGACTGTGCTGGCGTTGCCGATCAACATCATTGCCGGTTTTTTCGGCATGAATGTGGGCGGGGTGCCGTTGTCGCAGGATCCGGAAGGGTTCTGGATATTGGTTGCGCTGGTGGCGACGTTTACCGTGATTGCCGGACGTTGGGCGTTTCGCAAGCGCGGGGATTATTGAGCCCCAAAATACTGTGCCCCACCACAGTTCCCCCTGTAGGAGTGAGCCTGCTCGCGATAGCGGTGTGTCAGACGCAGCTGCTTTAAATGTGCCAACGTCATCGCGAGCAGGCTCACTCCTACAGGGGTTGATCATTGCCCTTCAGATCAGTGGTCGGGCTAATAAAGCAAACACTGATCTATCGCAGTCTCCCTGTAACATTCTGCAACGATCATGGGCGACATTCCTTCCCTCGCTCAGGATTGTCCGCTCATGGCTACTCCTTCCCTGACCGCCAGCCCCGCGTCCGCCGCCAGCGGCAGGCCGGCCCTCGACAAGAAAACCGGCCCGTTTACCTACGTGATCTTTTTCGCCGTGCTGGCGCTGGGGATGTTGTTCACCGCCTATAGCCTGATGCACGACATGCACGAACTCGGCACGGTGGTCACCACGTGGACGCCGTTCCTGCTGCTCGGTGTGGCGCTGCTGATTGCCTTGGGCTTTGAGTTCGTCAACGGTTTCCACGACACCGCCAACGCCGTCGCGACGGTGATCTACACCCACTCGCTGCCGCCGAATGTCGCGGTGGTCTGGTCGGGCTTCTTCAACTTCCTCGGTGTGTTGCTGTCGAGCGGCGCGGTGGCGTTCGGCATCATCGCTTTGCTGCCGGTAGAGCTGATTCTGCAGGTGGGATCATCTGCCGGTTTCGCGATGATTTTCGCCCTGCTGATCGCGGCGATCCTGTGGAACCTCGGCACCTGGTGGCTGGGGTTGCCGGCCTCGTCGTCGCACACGCTGATCGGTTCGATCATCGGCGTCGGCGTGGCCAATGCCTTGATGCACGGCCGCGACGGCACCAGCGGTGTCGATTGGGCCCAGGCAACCAAGATCGGTTACGCCTTGCTGCTGTCGCCGCTGGTGGGTTTCGGTTGTGCCGCGCTGTTGCTGCTGGCGCTGCGGGCGTTCGTGAAGAATCGCTCCCTCTATAAAGCACCGGAAGGCAACACTCCGCCGCCGTGGTGGATTCGCGGCTTGCTGATTCTGACTTGTACCGGCGTGTCCTTCGCTCACGGTTCCAATGACGGCCAGAAAGGCATGGGCCTGATCATGTTGATTCTGGTCGGCACGCTGCCGATGGCCTACGCACTCAACCGTACGATGCCGGAAGAACAATCGCTGCAGTTCGCCGCTGTGGCGCAGGTCACCCAGCAAGCACTGGTGAAAAGTGCGCCGCTGCCGACGCCGGCCGATCCGCGTGCAGTCCTCTCTGATTACGTGCGCAGCAAGGAAGCCACGCCGCAATTGATCCCCGCCCTTGCCGCTCTCACCGGGCACATTGGCGAAGAAGTCAGAGGCTACGGCTCGCTGGCGAAAGTTCCGGCCGAAGCCATGGGCAACGTGCGTAACGACATGTACCTGGCCAGCGAAAGCATTCGCCTGATGGACAAGAACAAGGTCGGCAATTTCGACGCCGACACCAGCAGCAAGCTGCAACTGTTCAAGCAACAGATCGACAACGCCACGCGGTTTATTCCGCTGTGGGTGAAGATCGCCGTGGCCATCGCGCTGGGCTTGGGCACCATGGTTGGCTGGAAGCGGATTGTGGTGACGGTCGGCGAGAAGATCGGCAAGACTCACCTGACGTATGCGCAAGGTGCTTCTGCGGAAACCGTGGCGATGTTGACCATCGGTGCGGCGGACATGTTTGGTTTGCCGGTGTCGACCACGCATGTGTTGTCTTCAGGTGTCGCCGGGACCATGGTCGCCAATGGCGGCGGTTTGCAGATGAAGACCATCCGCAATCTGCTGATGGCGTGGGTGCTGACGCTGCCGGCCGCGATCCTGCTGTCAGGCAGCCTGTATTGGCTGTTCACCCAGATCTTCTAATCCGCACAACTCTCCTTGTGGGAGCGAGCTTGCTCGCGAAAGCGGTGGATCAGTCAACTATGAACTGACTGACACGCCGTCTTCGCGAGCAAGCTCGCTCCCACATTGGTTTTGTATCCAGGGTTAGAGCGCGGAGCGAATCAGATCGCCCAGCCACTCCATAAACACTCGCACCCGCAACGGCAAATGCCGCTGTCGTGCATACAACAATGAAATGCCCATCGCCGGCGCCGTGAATTGCGGCAACACCGTCACCAATTCGCCGTTTTCCAGATGCGGTTGCATGCCGGTGCGCGGCACCTGCGTCAGACCGAAACCACCCAGACACGCCGACTCGTAAGCGTCAGTGCTGTTGACCGTAATGCTGCCAGCCATCGGCAAGCGTTTCACCTGCCCGCCCTCCTCGTACACAAACCCTTCCGAACGCGAACCGAGCACGCCGACGTAATGCACCAGTCGATGCTGCGCGAGATCTTCCAGCGACTGCGGCACACCGTAGCGTTCGAGGTAGGCGGGGCTGGCGCAATTGACCATGGGGAAGTCACCGAGGTGTCGGGCGACTACCGATTGATCCGGTTGCGCGCCAATCCTCACCACGCAGTCGAAGCCTTCGCTGAGCAGATCAACCCGGCGGTCGGTGCTGCTGATTTCCAGTTCCAGATTCGGGTGCCGATCCATGAATTGCGGCAGGTGCGGCATGACCAGGCGCCGCGCGAGAATATTCGGCAGGTCGACCCGAATGCGCCCGGTCAGCGACGCCTCGTCCTGACGAAACAAACCTTCGATCTCGTCCATGTGCGAGAGCAGATCCTTGCTGCGTTCGTACAGCACCAGACCGTCCTGAGTCGCCTGCACCTTGCGTGTGGTGCGTTGCAGCAGGCGCGTGCCGAGCAGGGCTTCGAGCGCTTGCACATGCTCGGAAACGGTCGATCGCGGGAGACCGAGATTTTCCCCGGCGAGGGTAAAACTCGACAGCTCGCTGACACGGACAAAGGTGCGCAGCAGTTCCAGTTTGTTCATGGGCCACCCGTTGATTGTTCGGCTCAAGCGATCAGTGATTCCGCTTTCAGTCTGTTTATCACCACAGGGCGGATAAATAAACTTCGATCCATCACCTGATCACTCACGGCAATCGAGGAAAAACCATGAATCGCAAAATCGCATTGATCACCGGCGCCAGTCGTGGCCTGGGCAAAAACGCCGCCCTGCACCTTGCTGCGCAAGGCATCGACATCATTGGCACCTACAACAGCCGCGCTGATGAAGCCCCGGCGCTGATCACCGAAGTGCAGGCTCTCGGCGGCAAAGCCGTGATGCTGCAACTGGACGTTGGCCGCAGCGAGAGTTTTGCCGATTTCGCTACACGTGTTGAGCAAGCGTTACAGCAAACCTTCGACCGCCAGCGCTTTGATTTCCTGATCAACAACGCCGGGGTCGGCTTGCATGCCGGTTTCGCCGAGACCACCGTCGAGCAATTCGACATGCTGATGAACGTGCATTTCAAAGGGCCGTTCTTTCTGACTCAGCAACTGCTGCCGCTGATTAACGACGGCGGTCGGATCATCAACATCTCCAGCGGCCTCGCGCGTTTCACGATCCCCGGCGCCAGCGCCTATGCAGCAATGAAAGGCGCGATCGAAGTGCTGACCCGCTATCAGGCGAAAGAACTGGGTGCGCGGCAGATTGCCGTGAATACCCTGGCGCCCGGCGCCATTGAAACTGACTTTGGTGGCGGTACCGTGCGCGACAATGCGGCGGTGAATGCGATGGTCGCCGACAACACTGCGCTGGGGCGCGCCGGTCAGCCGGATGACATTGGCGGGGCATTGGCGTTGTTGCTGTCGCCGGGGGCGCAGTGGATCAATGGTCAACGGGTTGAAGCCTCTGGCGGCATGTTCCTTTAATCAACGCTGGAAACACCTTCCCGTGTAGGAGCTGCCGAAGGCTCCTACACGGGGATCGAGGTTAGTTCTGACAGGCGTTGCGGGTCATAAAGCGCTCACGCACCACGTCATAACCCCAGTGATACACATAGGTGTACGGCAGGAAAAACAGCAACACGCCGATGTCGAGCAAGAACGCCTGCCACAGGCTGACCGACAGCCACCAGGCAATCAGCGGCACGCCCATCACGATCAAACCACCCTCGAACAGCAACGCGTGTACCACCCGTACCCAGGCGTTGTGTGCAACATTCATTCGCGCAAGCATGCGGTCGAAGAAGCGGTTGAATACCACGTTCCATCCCAGCGCCAGCATGGCGATCAACACCGTCACCGCACCCATTTCAAGCATCGGTTTTTGCATGATCCACGCCAGCAACGGCGTGCAGATCAGGATGGCCAGCAGTTCGAAACCGATGGCCTGAAAAATACGTTCAGTGATGGATTTATTGGCAGTCATGGCCTGACTCCTTGAGTGAAGATGGTTGCCATGATCCATCCCCAAACCGATACTTCATAATCAATAACCATCGATCAAGGCGATAGTTGATGATCTCTCAGGAAGTGCTGTTGGCGTTCGTTCAGGCGGCCACCCAAGGTTCGTTTTCCGCAGCGGCGCGCAAGCTGGGGCGCAGTCAGTCGACCATCAGCGCGGCGGTGGCCAGCCTGGAGATTGATCTCGACCTGGTGCTGTTTGATCGCAGCAGCCGCAAACCGACGCTGACGCCGGCCGGGCATGTGCTGCTGCAACGCGCCGAGGCGATTCTGGCCGCCAGCAGTCGCCTGGAAATGACCGCGCGGCAATTGTCGCAAGGCGTTGAGCCGAAACTCACGGTGGCGATTTCCGACACCTATCAGTCGGACCGGTTTGAAGCGGCGTTGGTGGGGTTTGAGCAGCGTTATCCGGATCTGGAGCTGGAATGTTTGATTGCCGAATGTGATGACCTGATTGAATTGGTGCAGCGTGGTCGTGCGCATCTGGCCTTCGCAGAGATGCAAGAAAACTATCCGCCGGATCTGGTGACGTCGACGGTGGCCGAACGCACGGAAATCGCATTGTTCGTCAATCGCGACCACGCGTTGGCCAAGCTTGATCATGTTGATCAGCACATCCTGGAACAGCATCGCGAATTGCGCCTGGCGACCATCGTCAATCCTTATGACAGTCGTGGCAAAGGTCGCGTGTGGTCGGCGCCGAGTTATCTGATGCTGCTGGAAATGGCCGAGAAAGGTTTTGGCTGGGCGCCGCTGCCGCGCTGGCTGGCGCAGCGCTTTGGCAATGATTTGCTGGTGGAGTTGAAGGTGCGCGGCTGGCCTAAGCCGGTGTTTGTTGATGCGTTGTGGTCGCGGCTGTATCCGCCGGGGCCGGCGGGGAGTTGGTTGTTGAGCAAGATGCTGGAATAACGGCGCTGCTGATCGCTGGCAAGCCTGAAGTCAAAAGCCCCTCACCCCAGCCCTCTCCCGGAGGGAGAGGGGGCCGACCGAGTTGTCTTGCGTCATACATCGACCTGAGAGACCGAGTCGATTACGGATTCATTGCGACCTGAGAGACCGAGTCGATTATGGATTCATTGCGACCTTAAACCTCGAGCAGATTGGGTCGATTATGGATTCAAATCCGATCGTTCAAGTCGGTGAAACTCTCCAATATCCCCCAATCAGTCCCCTCTCCCTTTGGGAGAGGGCTAGGGTGAGGGCAATTCCAGCGCCGAAAGCCGCCCTTCAATAAACCGCCGCTCCGGCTCCTGCCGCGTCAATTCCAATGCTCGAAGGTACGCCGCCCTCGCCTCTTCCACCCGACCCAACTGCCGACAAAACTCCGCCCGCGCCGAATGCGCCAAGTGATAATCCTGCAGCTCGCCGCGGGCCAAAATACCTTCAATCAGATTCAACCCCGCCAACGCCCCATCACGCTTGGCCACCGCCACCGCCCGGTTCAACTCGATCACTGGCGAAGGCACAGCGCGCAACAGCACGTCATACAAACCAACGATCTGCTCCCAATCCGTCTCCCCCGCCGTCGGCGCCTCGGCATGCACCGCCGCAATCGCCGCCTGCAAACAATACGGCCCAAACCGCCGCGTCGTCAGCGCACGCTCGACCAGCGCACAACCTTCTGCAATCAGCCCGGCATCCCACTGAGATCGATCCTGATCATCCAGCAGCACCAGTTCACCGTCCGGGGAAGTGCGCGCCGCCCGTCGTGACTCGTGCAACAACATCATCGCCAACAGCCCCATCACCTCCGGCTCCGGCAGCAACTCCATCAACAGTCGCCCCAACCTGATCGCCTCACGCGTCAGATCCTCCCGGGTCAACTCAGCCCCACCCGACGCCGAATAACCTTCGTTGAACACCAGATAAATCACCCGCAACACACTGTCGAGGCGCTCGGGCAATTCGCTCAGGCTCGGTACTTGATAAGGGATTTTCGCATCACGAATCTTGGCTTTCGCGCGCACGATGCGCTGGGCAATCGCCGCTGGAGCGGAGAGAAAGGCGCGGGCGATTTCCTCGGTGGTCAGATCGCAGACTTCACGCAACGTCAGCGGCACTTGCGCATCCGCCGCCAGCGCCGGGTGGCAACAGGTGAAGATCAGCCGCAGGCGATCGTCTTCCACGTCTTCGCCACTCCAGTCGGCCTGTTCCAGTTCTTCCAGTTGCGCCAGCAACAATGGCTGCGAGGCCTTGAACCGCGCGCGGCGGCGCAATACATCAATTGCCTTGAAGCGCCCGGTCGACACCAGCCAGGTGCGCGGGTTGTCCGGCACGCCGTCGCGCTGCCAGCGTTCGACCGCGACGAAGAACGCCTCGTGCAAGGCTTCTTCGGCGAGGTCGAAATCACCCAGCAGGCGAATCAGCGTCGCTAGTATCCGCCGCGAGTCTTCGCGATAGACCTGCTCGACCCGCGCCCGGACTTCAGACATTCAACTGCCGCACCGGGCGCACTTCAACGCTACCCACCCGCGCCGCCGGAATGTTACCGGCGACCTGAATCGCTTCGTTGAGATCCTTGGCGTCGATCAGGTAGAAGCCGGCCAGTTGCTCCTTGGTTTCGGCAAACGGGCCGTCGGTGATCGACAGTTTGCCGTTGCGCATCCTGACGGTCGTGGCGGTCTGAACCGACTCCAGCGCCTCGGCGGCGACCATCCGGCCGCTGCCCTGAATCGACTCGGCATAAGCCCAGCACTCGGCGTCTTCCGGGCTGTCGGGCGATGAATGCAGTAAGCGCTCATCGCTGTAGACCAGGCATAAATACTTCATGGCGTTCTCCTGAATCGGACGGTTCAACTATGGCTGAAGATCAGGGAGTCACATCGAACAGGGTCGCGCCGCTCATCGGATCGAACGGCGCCGACCAGTGTTCATGGGCGATTTTCCATGCCCCACCGACCTGCCGATAGCAGGCGGTGACGCGCATCCAGCAGCTCTGGGTTTCGCCTTTCTCATTGGTGCCGCCGCAGTTGGCAACCCAGTGGGCGAAGGCGATGTTGTCGGCGCTTTCGATGACGATTTCCTCGAATTCGAAGACGTGCGGTCCGGGGCACATTTCCATGCACGCCACCCAGTGCTCGCGGTAAGCCGCTTTACCCTTGAATTGCAGGGCCTTGATCGCATCGAACGAGACGATGTCATCGGCATACAACGCCATGACTTTCTCCACGTCCTTGGTCATGACGGCTTCGCGGTAGGTGTTGATCAGGGTCTGTATTTCAGATTGTGCACTCATGGTGTTCTCCGTGGTTTTTGTTGTGAAGACACCCTTAGTCGTTCGGCAAATGGGCAGATCGACAGATGAAACAAAAAAAATCCGCGAAGGACAAAATCGCTAGAATCGGCGACTTACCTTGTAGGAAAAAGGAAATTCCCGTGTCAGCCCAACTCGTGCCGTACGACAGCCTGAACGCCTTGCAGCGTCAGCAAGTCGAGGCGATTGAAATCCATGCCGAGCAGATAAAGTTTTCCGGCGATATCCACGGCGCCTTGCACACGCTGCTGTCGAAACCCGGCCCCGGCGTGAAAGGTTTTGCGCTGTTGGCGGATGACGTGCCGGTGGCGTTTCTGCTGCTCAAACGCCCGCCAGTGTTGCCGGCCTGGGCTGATGAGCACAGCGCCACCTTGCATGCGCTGCAGGTTGATCACCGGGCGCAGGGCAAGGGTTTCGGCAAGGCGTGTCTGCAAGCGCTGCCCGAGGTTGCGCGTCAGGCCTGGCCGGAGATCAAGGGGCTGGAATTGTCGGTGGACGCGGATAACGACGCGGCCATCGCGCTGTACGCCAAGCACGGCTACGTCGACAGCGGTGAAGCGTACAAGGGCCGGATCGGTTACGAACGGCGCATGGGCCTGGTTTTCTAAGTCATCGAGGGATGCACGATGATCGATTCAATCGAAGCGCTGGAAGCGATTTACGGACGGCCCCACGAGCGGGCGCTGCGCAAGCAGATCGGTTTTCTCAATGAGGATTATCAGGCGATGGTGCGGGTTTCGCCGCTGGTCATCGTCAGCTCGGTGGGCGCCGATGGCCTGGATAATTCGCCGCGCGGGGATACGCCGGGGTTTGTGCGGATCATTGATCAAAACACCCTGGCCCTGCCGGATCGCCCGGGCAACAACCGCATCGATACCTTGCGCAATGTGCTGCAGGATTCGCGGGTGTCGCTGCTGTTCATCATTCCAGGGATTGGCGAGACATTGCGGGTTAATGGCACGGCGACGATCAGCGCAGATCCGCAACTGCTGGAAAGCTTTGCGGTGAATGGCAAACCGGCGAAAACGGTGTTGCTGGTGACGGTGGAGGCGGCGTTTTTTCATTGCTCGAAAGCGTTCGTCCGTTCGGATGCGTGGAATCCGCAAACGCACCTGCCACGCTCGGCCCTGCCCTCTGCCGGCGCGTTCCATAAGCGCCTGAATGATGGCGAGTTCGACGCCGAGGCCTACGACCGCGAAGCGCCAAAACGAGTAAGCGACACCCTCTACTGACCACGGTATTACAAACACCAAAGAACCCTGTGGGGGCTGGCTTGCCAGCGATGGCGTCGGCAAATCAAAAATTAATGCCGACTGATCCACCGCTATCGCTGGCAAGCCAGCTCCCACAGGTTATGTGTGATGACTCAGAGGGTCAGGATCATCTCGTGCCACGCCATCCCGCCGTGGTCCGACTCCGACGGCTTGATGTAGGCAAAGCCAAACCCGGCATACAGCGGAATGTGCTTTTCCTTGCACATCAGGTGAATCGTCGCTTTATCCATTCCGCGCATACGCTCGATGAACTCGCCCATCAAGCGCTTGGCCAAACCCTGCCCCTGATAATCCGGATGCACCACCACCGACATGATCACCACGTTCGGGCCTTTCGGGTCATGGCCGATCAATTCTTTGAACGCCTCGTCCGACATCTGCACGTCAAACGCCGCACCGGAATTGACGAAACCGGCGACCACGCCATCCACCTCAGCGACGATAAAACCTTCCGGCCAAGTGGCGATTCGCGTGGCGATCTTCTCGCGAGTGGCGGCTTCGTCACCTTCGTAGGCAACGGTTTCGATGGCGTAGCAGCGGTCCAGATCGGCGGCGGTGACGTTACGAATGACGGTGTTCATGGCGGCTCGGAAATCAGCAGAAGAAAGTGCCGAAAGGATAAAGGAATCAGGGAGCCATATCGATGCGCTCATCGCGCAAACAAAAAAGCGGATCAGTGATCCGCCTTTTTGGCTGTGTGCTCAGGCCTTGCTATCGACCGGCACGCAGATTTCCAGTTTGCCGGTGTGCAGCTTCGGATTGAAGTCCGCGCTATAACGCTCCAGTTCAGGGGCGTTGAGTTCCACGTAGTGGGAGGACGGCAACCAGGTTTTGTAGATGTATTGCAGGGTCTGCGGCAACTGGTCGAGCGGCCCTGAATGTTCAAACACCGCGTACTGCCGAGGCAGCACTTCGACCCATTGGTAGACCTTCTGGTCGAGATCATCGAGCTTGCTGATTTCCACTCCGGCGATGTAATCGAAGCCGCCCTTGCCATCGAAGTTGCTGCAGACACCGTAGGTCACTTCGTTCTTTTGCCCCTGGATCTTTCCCAGGTGCGGCAAGAACTTTTCCCACAGCGCCGGGATGTCTTTTGCTGTGTCTTGGGTAAATCGATCGCGAAAGCCTGCAATCAGCAGGAAGTGTCCATGTTCGAAGCGAGGTTCAGCCACTTCGACGCGTGTTTGCTCATCCATGACTCGACTCCTGGAACAAAAAAGGGGTTCGGCTGGGAGTATAGAAAGCCAAACCCAATTCGCACGCTTACAGCGAATGCAACTGCTCGACGGCGCCCGAACCGACAAACTCGTTATAGCCGGATACGATCACGTACACCGCGAAATAGCAGAAGATCGCTGCAGATGCCAGGTAGGAATAGCGCAGTAGTTTGTCGCCCAGCAGCTTGCCACCGTGGCTTGCGGCGAAGCATAAACCCGCCGACCAAAGCAGCCCGGCGCAAAGAAAACCGCCGAGGAACAACGCCGAACTCAGCGGGCCGCCACCGCCGGACCGGGCGATCAACGTACCGCCAACAGCGGCAAACCAGAGAATCGCGCTCGGCGACGACATGGCGAGAAAAATGCCCCGGAAGAATTCCTTGCGATGTGAGTTCTGCCCCACCTCGGCGGTCGCGGCCAGTTGCGCTTCGTGATGGATCGCCGAGTAAATCATCTTCGCCGCAAAGTAGATCAGCAGCACCGAGCCGCCGATCCACAGCACCCAACGCACAGTTTCGTATTGCAGCAGAACCGTCATCCCGGCCAGCGCCAGCACCGCATAAATCAAGTCGCCGACACAGGTGCCGAGGCCCAGCGCGAAGCCCTGAAAGTAACCGCGCTGCATCGCCAATGTGATCATCGCGATGTTGGCCACGCCGATATCCAGGCACAGCGAAAGGCTCAGCAAGAAGCCGCTGGTGAATTCCATCTACCGATTTCCTTGGGACAAAATTGTTTACAAACGGGCTGGACAGTATGCCATCACTGACCTTATCTTCCGCCACAGGTCACCGCAGTGACCAGCGTCGCTCGGACGGTTCCGGGCGCTTACGTTATCCGAGGCAACAATGGCTGAACAAGGTTCGCCGCGCCGCTTTGCGCGCATAGATCGACTCCCCCCTTACGTTTTCAACATCACCGCCGAGCTGAAGATGGCCGCGCGTCGTCGTGGTGAAGACATCATCGACTTGAGCATGGGCAACCCCGACGGCGCCACGCCGCCGCACATTGTCGAAAAACTTGTACAAGTCGCCCAACGCGAAGACACCCACGGTTACTCGACGTCCAAGGGCATTCCGCGCCTGCGCCGGGCGATTTCCAACTGGTACAAGCAGCGTTACGAGGTCGATATCGACCCGGAAAGCGAAGCCATCGTCACCATCGGTTCCAAGGAAGGCCTGGCGCATTTGATGCTAGCGACCCTGGATCAGGGCGACACCGTGCTGGTGCCGAACCCTAGCTACCCGATTCACATCTACGGTGCGGTGATTGCCGGTGCCCAGGTGCGTTCGGTGCCGCTGGTGCCGGGCGTGGACTTCTTCGATGAGCTGGAACGGGCGATTCGTGGCTCGATCCCGAAGCCGAAAATGATGATCCTCGGCTTCCCATCCAACCCGACTGCACAGTGTGTGGAGCTGGACTTCTTCGAACGGGTGATCGCTCTCGCCAAGCAGTACGACGTGCTGGTGATTCACGATCTGGCTTACGCCGACATCGTCTATGACGGCTGGAAAGCGCCGTCGATCATGCAAGTGCCGGGGGCCAAAGACATCGCGGTGGAGTTTTTCACCCTGTCCAAAAGCTACAACATGGCCGGCTGGCGTATCGGTTTCATGGTCGGTAATCCGGAACTGGTCAACGCCCTCGCACGGATCAAGAGCTACCACGACTATGGCACCTTCACTCCGCTGCAAGTCGCGGCAATTGCTGCGCTGGAAGGTGATCAGCAATGCGTGCGCGATATCGCCGAGCAGTATCGCCAGCGTCGCAACGTGCTGGTCAAAGGCCTGCATGAGCTGGGCTGGATGGTCGAAAATCCGAAGGCGTCGATGTATGTCTGGGCGAAGATTCCTGAGCAGTACGCGCATCTGGGTTCGCTGGAGTTCGCCAAGAAATTGCTGGCCGAGGCTAAAGTTTGTGTCTCGCCGGGGGTGGGGTTTGGTGAGTACGGCGACGATCATGTGCGCTTCGCGCTGATCGAAAACCAGGACCGGATTCGTCAGGCGGTGCGCGGGATTCGCGGGATGTTCCGGGCGGATGGCCTGAGTCCAAAAACTTCCGCCTGACACCTATCCCCTGTGGGAGCGAGCTTGCTCGCGAAGGCGTCGTGTCAGCTAAATCAATGCTGACTGACCCACCGCTTTCGCGAGCAAGCTCGCTCCCACATTGGTTTTGTGTGTAGCGAAGAAATCATCACCCACAAAAAAACCGCATCGCTGCGGTTTTTTTGTGCCTGCAAGAAGCTGTTTAAACGAACAGCGACAGCAGCAGGATAAAGCCCAATGCAACCACCGAGAGGATGGTTTCCATCGCCGTCCAGGTCTTGAACGTCTCGGCCACGGTCATGTTGAAGTATTGCTTCACCAGCCAGAAACCGGCGTCATTCACGTGCGACAGAATCAACGAACCGGCGCCGGTAGCGAGTACCAGCAGCTCACGGTTAACGCCCGGGATCATCCCCACCACCGGCACCACAATGCCCGCGCCAGTGATGGTTGCCACAGTCGCCGAACCGGTCGCGATACGAATCACCGCCGCCACCAGCCACGCCAGCAGGATCGGCGAGATCTGTGCGCTCACTGCCATGTGGCCGATCACGTCGCCCACACCGCTGGTGACCAGCATCTGCTTGAAGCCACCGCCGGCACCGATGATCAGGATGATCGCCGCGGTTGGCGCCAGGCTCGCGTCGAGCCACTTGAGCATTTGCTGGGAACCGATGCCCTGCTTGTGACCGAAGGTGTACAGCGACAGCAGCAACGCCAGCAGCAGTGCAGAGATCGGGTGACCGATCATGTCCATCCAGGTGCGGAAGAAGTGACCGTCGGGTAGCGCCACGTCAGCGAAGGTTTTCAGCAACATCAGGAACACCGGCAGCAGCACGGTGACCAGGGTGATGCCGAAGCTCGGCAGCTTGGCCGAGTCGTCGTTTTCACGGGCCAGTTGATCGACCAGTTCCTGATTCGGGTGACCCGGAATGTGCTTGGCGATGAAGGTACCGAAGATCGGACCGGCAATGATTGCCGTCGGCAGCGCAACGATCAGACCATAAAGAATGGTCTTACCGATGTCCGCGCCGAACACGCCGATGGCCAGCAATGGGCCCGGGTGCGGTGGCACCAGACCGTGCACGGCGGACAGGCCGGCGAGCAACGGGATACCGATCTTGATGATCGACACGCCGGTGCGGCGCGCAACGATGAACACCAGCGGAATCAGCAGAACAAAACCGATCTCGAAGAACAGCGGAATGCCCACCAGGAATGCGGCGAACATCATCGCCCACTGGACTTTGTCCTTGCCAAACGCTCGGATCAGGGTCTGGGCGATCTGATCCGCCCCGCCCGACTCGGCCATCATTTTGCCGAGCATGGTGCCCAGCGCGAGGATGATGCCGACGAAACCGAGCACGCCACCGAAGCCGTCCTGGAACGCTTTGATGATGGTGCCGATCGGCATGCCGGAGGTGAGGCCGAGGAACGCGGCGGCGATGGTCAGGGAAATAAAGGGGTGCAGCTTGAACTTGGTGATCAGGACAATCAGTCCGATCACCGTGACCACTGCATCGAGCAGCAGAAACGCGTCGTGGGACATGCCAAACATTGGGGGTGTCTCCTGGATTGTTGTTGTTATTAAAGCGGGTTAAACAGAAGTCGGGTGGACAGCGCTATCTCTTTCAACACACTCATACCGCCTGTTTCAGACCGTGGGCCTGCCACCAGACATGAGCCTGGGACGCCAGTTCTTCAACGCTGTGGATCGAGGCATTCAGGGCCAGGGTCAACGGTTCGCCCTTGGGCGACTCGAGGGTGGCGAACTGGCTTTCGATCAACGTGGCCGGCATGAAGTGGCCCGGACGATGGGACACACGCTCAGCGGCAACTTCAGGGGTCAATTCGAGAAACACGAAGCCCAGGCCCGGCAAGGCGCTGCGCAACACTTCGCGATAACTGTGTTTAAGGGCCGAGCAGGTCAGCACCGGGCGTTTGCCCGATGCATCGACACGACGCAGTTCATCGCACAGGCTGTCGAGCCAGCCGGCACGGTCGTCGTCGTTCAGGGGGATCCCCGCGCTCATCTTTTCGATGTTCGCGGCCGGATGAAAAGTA